>Ga0209976_10000677_pt1 | contig 21414 bp, 18 predicted proteins | sample SumtaG_FD_182806 | JGI IMG/M metagenome (GOLD analysis project Ga0209976, IMG submission 182806) | Deep subsurface microbial communities from Indian Ocean to uncover new lineages of life (NeLLi) - Sumatra_00157 metaG (SPAdes) (version 2) | ecosystem: Environmental > Aquatic > Marine > Oceanic >...
AATTAACAGAAATAATTGATATGCTAACAGAATTTAGGAACCTTACTAAAGGAAAGATTTTAATTATTGCAATTGAAGGAAATCATGATATTCGAAAGTTTTCTTTTGGTTTAAGGTTAACCGAGCACGGTCAATCATGGTTAAAACTTATCTCGAGCTTGGGATTAATTATCTTACTTGACGCGAATTTAAATAAACCTTCAGAAGAATTGTTCAAATCTTATGACTTTACTTTGAAAAAAGGGGGGAAAATCCAGGTAAAGAATGTGGTGATTCATGGAATTCAATATTTTGGGCAGGATCCTAAAGAGTATTTACCAAAGATAAAGACTGCTATTAAAAAAGAAGAGGGAATATATAATATCCTTTTACAACATTATGGTATTGAAGGACAGATGAAAAACGTGCCAGGTGTGAAGTTAGAACACATTGAATTATTAAAAGATCGTGTTAACTATTTAGCTCTTGGTCATTTTCATCGTCAATTCATTGTAGATGATTGGATCTACAATCCAGGATCCTCTGAAGCTGCGAATTGGATTGATTCAACTTTTAAACGAGGTGTTTTTTTTGTAGAAATTTTTCCTGATGAAATATTTACTAAAAATGTTCAAATTATTAGATTAAATAATCGTCGTCATCAATGGGAGGTAATTTTTTTTCCAAAACCCATAGTAACTAAACAAAATTTTTATAACTATATTTTCCATAAATTAGAACCTGTGTTTAAGTACCGAGAACCTAATTTAAAGGCATCAAATAGGAGATCACCTTCTTTATATTTAGTTTTGAAAGGTAAAAAGCCTGTTAACTCGTTCAAAATAAACGAAAAAGAATTAAGAAATAGAATCTGTGAGAAATTTCCTGTTGTGGATGTAAAAATCTATCAGAAATTTACATCCAATATGATTAAATTGGATAAATACATGTAATTTCTGATTTTTCTTAAAGAGAATAAAGATACAAAAGGTTTTACGGTTTATATCCTAACAATTTAATAAATCAAAAGTTTATTAGATATTGAATTTAAATATATATGGTATGTCATTGCGTAATTTTTTAAAACAAAATAGAGCATTTTCCATTGTATCAGCAGGATTTTGTGCATGGGTTGTTTTCCTAGTAATATTGAGTATAATTAATCGACGAAAAATTGTTTTCTTGGATGCTCTTGATTCCTATCCTGGAACGGATGTATCATCAGAATATATTTCTCAAATACCATTAATCAGATACTTCATCGAACCCATAGCAGGAATTGCTTTTATAATCGGGAAAGATTTTGAATATTTAATCGCATTTACCATCATTTATCTCATTTATAGAACAGTTTATTTATTTCTGAAGAAAAAGGGTAGAATTGATCACGAAATGTTCAAGAAATTAAAGGATCCTTTGTATAATTATATGAATTTTGTTGTAAAAATCTTTTCATTGACTGTATTAATAATTGGGGTTTCTGTACTAATTGGTTATTTAATTTCTGGTTATTATTTTGTTAGTCGTTATTTTATGGTAATAGTTCAGACGGGTATAAGAATTTGCTTTGTATTACTAATGATAAAGTTTTCCTACTTTGTAATAATTCTTATGCATCCAAAAATACATTTCAAACATTTTCCTGGGAAAAAATCCTCCAAAATTAAGAAAAATTCAAGAATGTCTAGATATTCTGGCACGATTAAGATGGAAATCATATATTTAGCAGGAATGATATGTTTAATGCTTGGATTCAATATTCTATTGATCTCAACTCCTTTCCCAACCCAAAAAATAAATGGAAATTTAGATGATGATGAGTTTTTATTTGATTTTCATACGCATACCACAATGTCAGATGGTTGGATCACCCCTGAGCAAAGGGTTTTGTGGTATATTGAACAAGGAATAGACGGTGCTGCTATTACTGATCATGATAATATTCGGGGAGTGATTATTGCTCGAAATTATGTAGAAAATAACAATTTAGATTTCAGTATTTGGATTGGAGCGGAATGGACTGATAATGAGAAGGATATTCACATGAATTATTATGGTTTAGAAGAAGAAATTGTTGCTCCTATGTCTAAAACATCGTTTGGCACATCTTTAGCATTAAACGCATCAGATATGATAGATTATGTTAAAAAACAAGGTGGTTATGTGATAGTGAATCATTACAATTATGATCCTAATCCAAAAGGAGGTTTCGGAACCCCCTACACCCTTATCCAATTACGAGATTGGGGGGTTGATGGTTTTGAAATAGTTAATGGTGATGATATTGAAGCAAAGGAAATAAGAGAGTTTTGTCTTAATAATACTAATAGTTATAACGAGAGCTTGATATGTTTTGGTGGCACTGATATTCATACAAGTGAGGAATTAAATGCATTTGTAAAATTGAGGTTAGATGATCCTCTAAATAAAACTATTGACAACATTTTTAAAAATTTGAGAAATAATACCCACAGTGTGATAACGATGAACCTGCATTCTAGCCTAATTAATTTCCCAAGAGTGCTAAATGTTTTAGGTTTTGAATTGCTTGAAGATTATTTGAATTATCTATTAAATATAAATTCATTTCAAATACTTTCATGGATAATATGGTCTTCTATAGGTTATGTATTAATCTTTTTAATTTATAGGAAAATAAAAAGATCCAGTTTAAAGTAAAGTAAAAAATCACTATTTAAGGCTTATTAAAATCCCTTGTACTGGATGATATTAATATTTTAAGTAAAATTATGTAAAAAATCGTAAATAAAACAGTAATTATGAATGTTACTGGTATGATATAATATGTTTTCATTCCAAGTGTACGAGCAACAGCTTGCGTTGCCATGCTACTGAAAGTAGCTATATCTACAACCCATGAAATATTAGTAAACCATAAAAAAATTAAAATTAAAGAGGAAATTAGCACAATAACTCGAGACCTTGCTTGAATTCGAAGTTGTTTTAGATCCTCTCTTATTTTTTCATCTTTCAATTATTTTATTCCTTTTTGTATGATTTTGTCAATTTTCTTTTCAGTGGATCTTATAATAAAGTAAGACACAATAGCACCTTCACCACCAAAAACCGTACAACCTATAGACCAAGCAGATATTTGTACATCTGGTATGATTTGAACAAGATCATAGCTCAACATTGCTGTACCATAAAGTAAAACAGCAAGGAAAATGAATTGAATATATTTTACAACGACAATAAACTTTTGAAGTTTTTCACTTTCTATTGAATATGACAAACGTTTCACCTTAAGTTTTGCGATTAATAATTCAAATTAGATTTATAAATTTATCCTAAAGAATTCAATATTTTTTAAATATTTATGTTGATTCATATCATATTGAATAAGCTTTAATTGCATACGACTCAAAGCGAGGTGAAAAATCTTATGATTAATAAGGAAAGATTGAAGATCTTTAAAATCAACTTCTTTAAGATAGTCCTCATTGCGATCTTATTTCTATTAATTGGATTGATAATCAATTTTTACTTTATATTACAAATTCCTGAACCTCAGTTTTTTATAATATTTGACTATGGCTCCCCATTAAAAATAGAACGTGAACCTCTTATTATCCAATTTGCCAAATATTTAATTAGTTTTTTTTCTGGAGATTGGTTAAATTCTGACACCATATTCGGTAATTCTACTGTTTTTGATTTGCTTAGATCGTCAGTTCCACGGATGGTTGAAATTATGATAATACCATTGGTATTTGGTTTTATACTCGGAAAATTACTTAAGAGAGTGTTAAGTAGAAAAGATCATAATCGTCTGAAGAAGATATTCGTAATTTTGGGCGGGATTGGGGTTTCGGCTCCAATATTTTGGCTAGGCTATTTCCTACAAAAAAGTTTCATTGGAATCTTACCCGTAAACGAATGGGATAGTCACACACCACCCCTTGTTACAGGTTTTTTATTATTAGATTCTATGATTGCTGGAGATTGGGTACTTTCGCTTCAATTCTTTATGTCTATGATATTACCGATTCTATTCTTAACTATACTAATTACGGCTCTTACTGCAAAAAAGATAACACCCAAAATATCAAACAGTTCTCAAAACGATTCAATAATTTCAAATTCTTTGCAGACGGGAATGATTTTTAGTTTAATTCTTACAATTTATATATTAATTGATTTAACATTTGTTTTACGAGGATTTAGTGAAACACTTTTTACTGCATTGATAAATCTTGATTTTTACCTCCTCCAAGGATGCATGTTCATTATTATTATATTCTTTGTAATTAGCACTTTTATTTCAAATCTCTACTTCATACTAAAACGTTCTCCTGGTTTAAATCCTACTACTGATCATCAAGCGAAGGAGGTAGAAGAAGAAATTTCTCGCAATATGAAAGAAGAGGTTACTGATTTAAAAAAAGATATTTTAGCTAGATTGAAATCACCTTTTAGCATAGTTGGAGCGAGTATAGTTGTATTTCTTATTATTATTGCACTCATTCCTCAATTAATCACTCCTTATGCATTATCAGACATAACACCTCCGAACTTTGGGGATGATAGATATGCCCCTCCGTCTCCAGAACATCCCTTGGGGACAGCCTATTATGGATATGATTTATTAGCACTTGTGATTTGGGGTATACGGGATTTACTAGCATCTGGAGGGTGGATTATCGTAATAGGTTTGATGGGAGGATTGCCATTTGGCTTTCTCGCTGGTAAATTTAATCGTTCAGATAAACAGATTATACTTTTTGTTATGAGTTTGTTCTTTATATTTCCAAGTATAGTAATTACGGCTTTAATGTTAATGATATCCGAGCTTAATCATTCAGTACTAGTATTTATAATCGGTATATTATTAATACCAATATTTACACGTAAAATTGCAAAAACTAAACCGAAATTCATTCATATCCTCAAAGAATTAATAAATTATTTTCCCTTTGTTCTAATTATTGCTAATTTGTTGTACACTTCTGCGGGTTTCTTAGGATTTACTGAAAGTATAGCCCCTCAATTAGGTTACACAATTCACAGGGTACATTTTGGAGGGTATCGATATTTAGATCGATTTCCGGCTGTATTTTGGTCAGGATTAGCAATCTTTACTTTAAATATTGGGTTATTACTGTTATATGTGGGATTAAATTCAAGTAGTCGTAAAACAAAATGATATTAAGAGTAGAAACACCTAGATCTAGAATTAAAAACAAGAATCTTTAATTTTGTCTTCTATAGATTATGTATTAATATTTCTAACTTATAGAAAGACTAAAAAGCAGATTAAAAGGAAATGACGTTATAAAACAAGTAAAACTCAAATGTAGTAATGATCTCTATCTTCTCTATACTTGTCTTTGTCGTCATCTTTATCGTCATCTTTGCTATCTCCAAGGAATTTCTTGTAGAGGTACTTAAGCATATCTTCTGGATCACCTTTAAAATCTTTTAGATCCCTAGGGTCGATTTTAATAATGCCTCCCTGTTTGAATGGTATCACTTTGTTTCGAATTTCCCTCTCCATGTCTTTTTTTCTTTTCTCATTTAAGGAGAGTTCTTTTTTCATTAAATCTTTTAATTCTTTTACTACAAGCTCATCCAAGTGCTCTGGTTCAAATGACATCAGTTTTTCTGGGCCGTAAATTCTAGTTAATCTTCGGATAGCCTTTACTTTTTTTAATTCTGAAATCTGTATAATGCTATTTAACTTTAGCATGATTACGATGTTAAACCAATCCAACATAATTGTCCAAAGAGGTTCTTTATCCTTTTCTGTCATAATTGTTAGGCTCTTATTATATGTAATTATAATAATACTATACTAAAAATAAATTTTATTTATATAATACTATGTAGTAACCGATAAATGATCTTTATAAATTTATTTATTTTATTCTAATGTTGTTACAGCTTCAGAAAAATCTTAAATTTTCTACTTATTCGAAATTTCAGTTAATAAAATGCTTTTTAAATTATAATCCGGGGTTAATTTTGCGATTAGTGTTGTTTTTTAGGATGAATAGAAGAATTCAAAAATCTAATTTAGAAAATGAGTTAATAGCTTAAATAATTGCGAAAGCATTATGTAAGTAGAAATAATCTTGTTGAATTAAAAATCAATACTTACAGATCGGAAAACATCATTAATTTATTCAAAATAGCTTTTAAATGAGCGAGAAAAATCTTTAATCCGCTCATTATCTATTTCACCAGATTTAAAAGTTCCACGATGTTTTTTTTCCTTCCCAAATAAATATCTCTTAATAGCAAGGTCAAAGTCATTTATGCACATACTATTTTCTTCAGCAAACTTGATTTCTCCAAAATATTTAAGAAAATCCGGATTCGTAATCGACAATTTATAGTTTCACCTCGAACGGCATTTTACTGTTTAATTTAATATTCGTTTCAATATATCATTAAGTTTCTAGTTAAAAAGATAGTCGAATATTTAAACATTTTCATACTATTAACCATTGTAGCAATTCTCGATTTTGGGCACTATGTTCTAAAAATATTCGAGATGTGATAAAAAACTCAAGATTATTTTAAATTATATGATAATTTGATTTTTTGTAAACAGGAGAATTTGTTTTTAGTAAATATTGAATACCATTCCAAAAATGAAGGATTTTACAAGTATTTAAAGCATTCGATAAATGAGATTAGTAATCTTAATCGAAAATTTTCTCATTTCGTGGTTCTAGGTATTTGAATGGATATAATTATATATTAGGATTTCAAATTATAATTGAATATTAAATTCATAATACATAACCTACTTAACATTATATTAAAATTTTGAAGATTTGGGTTTAATGACAAGAAAACTTGAAGATAAAACTTATATGAAATATCTTTTACAATTCTTAAATGTTGATGGATTAAAGCAGATTTGCAGAGATTTTGAAATAAAGGGGTTTTCAAAACTTAAGAAATCAGAATTGATTGAGTTTATTCTTGATTCCTTAGCAGAGGAGGAGTTAGTAGAATTAATAAAACAAAAAGAATTGGAGATTATTTCAGACGGCATAAATCTGGCGCTCAAAAAAATTAATGGGGAAGATAGAGAGACCGTCACTGAAATAAATATTGTAAATCCTAAAAACCATGAAGTAGAAATAAAATTTAAGGGATTTAATTGGGATATAAGTTCATATTTATCTATTACGCCTAAAAACATAAATGATCCAGAAAGGGATTGTGATTGCCAAATAGGTTCAAATTTAGGTTTTTGTGCCCATTTTTGGGTAGGATTTATCCTATCATTAAAAGAAGGATATTTTAAACTCGCTGATTGGACGTTAACACAACTACCGGATAATTTTGAAGAAAATCTTAAACCAGTTAAAATATCAAAATCATCTTCGAGTGAAAAAACTGCTGGAAAAAGGAGCTTAGTAAATGAAAGCTCTGATAGTGCTACGTTAATGAAGTTTCTTGATAAAAGCATCACTATCTACGAGGGAAAAATTTCTGAAATAGTAGAAAGACAATCAGAATATCAAGGAAATGTTTCTATTTATTATCACATCACTTTAGAAGAAATAAAGCTGGGTCCAAGAATATCTCGAAAAAGTGATTATCACGATGAAGATTTAATAAAAGTAGATAAGCTTAAAATCAGAGTTAGTGAAAGATTACAAAATGAGAATAAGTTACAACTAAATGACAAAGTCAAAGTTAACGGTAAGTTTGGTAAGGATAATTTTTGGGGCTTAATGGTAAAAAATATTAGAAAAGTCGAAAAAATTTAAAAAATTCAGATAAAAAAGTAGTTCTCTTTTCTTACCAGCAGTTTTCTTTAAGTATAGAGCCGATCCAAGATTTTAATAATCCTTTTTCTTTTTTTTATTTACTTTGATTTTTTAATTAGGATATTAAATAATTTTGTTATCTGGGATATTACTTGGCTATGATTAAGAATCTCACCTCAGAGATTATGAAAGGGAAAATATGTATGATTACAGGTGCTAACTCAGGGATCGGTAAAGCTACGGCAATAGGTTTAGCAAAATTGGGAGCAACAATCGTTATGATGTGTCGTAATAAAGATAGAGGCGAAGAAGCCTTAGAAGATATCAAAAAAGAGTGTAACAACGGAAATTTTGATTTATTAGTGGCTGATTTATCTACACAAAAAGCAATCCATCAACTTGTTAAAGATTTTAAGGAAAAATATCAATTTCTTCATGTTCTGATTAATAATGCCGGTGTTAATCTTAGCAAACGTGTTTTAACCGAAGATGGGATTGAAACTACATTTGCAGTTAACTATTTAGCCCAATATTTATTAAGTATTTTATTATTTGATGTTCTCCAAGCTAGTAGTCCTGCAAGGATAGTAAATGTTGCATCAAGTGTAGTAGCAAAAACTATAAACTTTGAGAATCTTAATGGAGAGAAACACTATCGCCAATTAAATGCATATGGGCAATCAAAATTAGCAATTATTCTCTTTACTTATGAGTTTGCCAGAAGAATTGAGGGAACAGGAGTAACCGTTAACTGTCTTCATCCAGGATATGTAAAAACTAATTTGATAAGGAATTTTAGAAAGTTTGTCAAGTATTTCTATCCTTTTATAGGTTTATTCATGAAAAGCCCTAAGAAAGGAGCAAAGACATCAATCTATTTGGCGTCTTCACCAGATATTCAAGGTGTGAGTGGGAAATATTTTATAAAAAGAAAGGAAGTTGAATCTACTGAGGTATCATATGATGAGGAACTTGCGAAGGATCTATGGGAAAGGAGTAAAGCATTAACTAACTGTGATTTTGACAAAAAAAATTAGTATTACTTATTTCTTAGTTTAACTCATAATTAATCAAGGATTTCTTTAATTATCTTTCAAGAATTTTCTGAAATAAGGTTTAAAATTGAAAGAATTAAATTAATATATTAAAAATTCTCATGTATTATCGCTGAAGAAAATGATTGATATAAATTCTGGTTTTGTGAATGATAAAAATATGATTGTGAGTACAGATTTTTACCAACTCACAATGGGTGCAGCTTATTATCAATACAACCTTGAAAATAGCATAGATGAAAAAGATGATATTGCTACCTTCGAATTATTCATCAGGAAATTACCTAAAAATCGTAACTATCTAATTTTTGCTGGGCTAGAGCAAGTAATATATTATTTATTGAATGCGAAATTCGATGAAAGAACGATTAATTTTCTTAAAAATAAACAAGTTTTTAAAAATATTGATCGTAGCTTTTTCGACGAGTACCTGTCAAATTTTAAGTTCAATATAGATGTATCTTCAATGAAAGAAGGCAATTTCTTTTTTCCAAATGAACCAATCTTACGAATCCGTGGTCCTTTGTTTCATGCTCAAATTGCTGAAACTTTTCTGCTAAATGTGATTAATTACCAGACATTAATAGCTTCAAAAGCTTCAAGAATTAGAAATATTGCACCTAATCAAGTCCTTCTTGAATTTGGAACAAGAAGATCTCATAGTCCACTTGCGGGAGTCTATTCTGCCAGAGCTAGTTACATCGCAGGCTTTAATGGAACGAGTAATGTAATAGCTGATCTTGAATTAGGAATAAGCTCTACTGGCACTATGGCTCATAGCTTTGTTCAAAAATTTGAACGAGAGGAGGATAGTTTTAACGCTTATTTTGATATCTACGGTGAAGATTCAATTCTGTTAATTGATACGTATGATACTGAGAAAGGAGCTGAAAAATCTATACAGTTTGGGAATAAAATTAAAGGTGTAAGAATTGATTCTGGAGATCTTATTGATCACTCAAAAAAAGTAAGAAAGATTTTGGATAAGGGTGGGAGCGAAAAAGTTTTGATTATTGCAAGTTCTGATCTTAATGAATATAAAATTAAAGAAATGATAGATAAGAATGCTCCAATTGATGCCTTTGGCGTTGGAACAGAATTAGCAACTTCTAGTGATGATCCCACCATTTCTGGAGTGTATAAATTAATAGATTATAATAATAAAGCCAAAATTAAGGTTAGTGAGGAAAAAAATACATACCCTGGAATAAAGCAAGTTTTCCGAGTTTATGATAAGGAAGGTGAGTTTAAGGAGGATATTTTAGCACTCGAGAATGAACCTATTCCTACCAATTCAGAAGCACTATTAGAACCTATCATGAGAAATGGAAAATTAATTACTGAATTACCTAAGATAAATGAAATTCAGCAGTTTTATCTAGAGAACATAAAAAAATTACCGAAATCTTATAAGTCACTCGAACAAAAACAAACTTTCACGTTAAATATTTCATCTGCTTTGGAAAGTTTATCAAAAATATTAAAAAAGAAACATCAATAATTTTCCGTGAAAATTCATCTTAACATAAGTAAAACTACACTACACTTAAATTTCAAACAAAAAATTATTCACTTTTTCTGAGATATATCCATTTACTATGGTAATTGGGAATTTGTAGAACGCTTTTTTATACTTTAAAAAAGATATTAATCCAACAATTAATTCATATCTTTATGCTTAATTTTGAATCAATTGAGTTAGAGATTGATGAATCAAATAATTTAGCGATTGTGTTTTTCAATCGTCCTAACCAGTTTAATGCTTTCAACATTAAACTCATCGATGAATTAATTTTAGCTTTTAACTCTATATCTGGTGATAATAGAATAAGATGCCTAATTCTTACTGGAAGAGGAAAGGCATTTTGTGCTGGAGGTGATGTTATAGAATTCAGAAATGCAGAAAAACCTGATGAATTTATGTCAAATCTAGTGGGGAGATTACACACAGGATTAAAAATATTGAAAAATATGGGAATTGTTTCAATTGCAGCTATTAATGGTGCCTGCTTTGGGGCGGGTTTAGGGTATGCATCTGCATGTGATTTTAGAATCTGTTCTGAAAACGCTACATTTGGATGTGCTTTTACAAAAATCGGTTTATCCCCTGATTCTTCTTCAACATGGCATCTTCCCAAACTTGTAGGTTTAAGTCTCGCAAATGAAATGTTATTCTTAAATAGAGTACTCAATGCTGGGGAAGCTTTACAATTTAGCTTAGTGAATAAAATAATTAAACCAGAAGAATTTATAGAAGAAGTTAAAAAATTTGCACTCGTAATATGCCAAGGATCGCCTATCGCATTTTCTTACACTAAAAAACTTATTAAAGAATCTTATAGCAACAATCTAGAAACACATCTAGAAAAGGAAGCTGAAAGCATTGTCAAAGCTGCGGGAACTGAAGATTTTCAGGAAGGATTGAAAGCCTTTTTTGATAAGAGAAACACTAATTTTAAAGGTAAATAGTCATAGATTGATTGTAGAGCCAATGAAAAGATGATTACTGAGTTTATTTACGAATAATATTCGTAAAAGTCGGAAAAGTAGAAAAATCTTTATAAATTAGGTCTTCGTATTTTGTATAATACATGTTTAAAATAAATAATGATGTATTTGGTGTTAAGAAAAAATGTATCACTTAGACAATGAAGAATATGTAAAAGAACCTTATTATCGAAAAACGACAAGTGTATGTCCTGAATGCTTACAACCTATTGGTGCAGAAATTTTTGAAGAAGACGAACAAATTTGGATGAGAAAGAATTGCGAAGACCACGGAGATTTCAGAGATTTAATCAGTAGCTCTGCTAAATATTATAAATGGACACATTACGCCATTAAAGATAAGAATGGAAATGTGGTATGGAAATTTGATAAAGATGGTGAAACTAATCCTCCAGATTTTCAAGGAGACGACCCAAGAGGCTGTCCTTATAACTGTGGACTCTGTGAACAGCATATATCAACTTGTTCATTAGCGTTAATTGATCTAACAAACCGATGTAATTTTAATTGTAACTTTTGTTACGCTAACATTTTGCAAAGTGGGTATCTCGTAGAGCCTACCCTAGAAGAAATCGATAGAGTAATGAAACATTTTAGAAGTAAACCTATTCCCGCAGTTGCAATCATGTTTACGGGCGGAGAACCTACAGTCCGAAAGGATTTTCCTGAAATTTGTAAAATGGCAAAAGACAATGGATTTAAAGAGGTTATAGTCGCTACGAATGGATATGGATTTCAGCGGAAAAAAGGTGGTCTTGAATTTACTAAGAAATGTAAGGAAATGGGCTTAGACACACTTTACTTCCAATTTGACGGGATTAATGATGCGACTTACGAAAAAACTCGTGGAATTAAAAAATTAATGTCATATAAACAAAGGGTTATAGATAACCTTAGAAAAGCAAGACTGGATTCTACTGTATTAGTTGCTACAATTGCTAAGGGAGTTACTGACATTGAGGTTGGAAATATCATACAATATGCAATTGATAATATAGATGTTGTACGCGGAATAACCTTTCAACCTGTTTCTTTATGTGGGAGGATTGCCTTTGAAGAAAGAGAAGAATTGAGAATTACCAACGCAGATGTTCTCAAAGAAATTGAGAAACAAACCGGTGGAAAGATTGCTATGGAAAATGCTTGGTATCCCCTGAGCACTATTGTGGAGTTCGGTAGAGTTATAGCTTATTTGGCAGATGTCGAACCTATAGAGTTTACCTGTCATCCTGATTGCGGGTTTGCTTCATATATGGTAGTAGATCCTGACAGTGGTGAAATGATGCCTATAATGGAATATTTTGAACCGCTTAAAGTAATTGACTTTGCAAATCGCTTTTGGGCTAAAATCAAAGATAAAGAAAAGAAACCTTTAAAGCTTTTTGAGGGATTATTAGGGGACTTTGGGAAAACATTGGATCAAGGTCTGAATTACCTAGATAAAACCCAGCTTAAAGCCCGATTTTTACTTGGAATTCTACAGTATATGAAAAAGCCAGGGAAATTAATGGAGTTATTTTCAAGACTATTAATGCGCGGAGATTGGGAAAGTATAAGTTCATTCAGTTACGGTGCGCTATTATTATCAAGTATGCACTTTCAAGACGCTTATAATATGGATCTTGAGAGAGCAAAGAGATGTATTGTGCATTTTGGTGTTGCTATGCCTGATGGTTCAGTCAAAGAAGTGTCCTTCTGTACAATGAATAGTATTCACAGACCTGAGATAGAGAAACAAGTTGCTAAACAAATTACAGCTAAGGTTAGGGCGGAGTTTGATACCAGTACTGGTCAAGAAGCGATTGAAGTCCAACCAGAAGTAGCTCGTAATGGTGGAATTAAGAAGGATGGTGAAGAATAAATGTCAGATGATAACGTTGAAATCAAAGATGGTATGAAAATACGCAAATTAACAGAATTGAGAACTAACACGGCTAAAGCATACGAGGAAGCAATGCTCAGCCGTGTTGAAGAATTTAAGGTCAAAAACAAGAATGAATCCCAATTCAACGATGTTATTCAAAATACCATCGTTCAAGCGTTTAGCTCACTTTTGGATATCAAGTTGCAGGTTGACAAAGTCCTTGGCGAGGAGAATTTAAAGAAAGTTCATAAGGTTATTAATGAGATTTTATTAACTGGATTATAGATTTCTTTTAACAATTTTTTATTTTATTTCTTATTTTCAATGTACATTTTGATAGATGTTTTTTCATCAGAAGTTAATAATGAAAGTTTAATCCTGATTTTTCACTAAAGTACTTAATTCTTCTACTTTACTAGCTAAAAAATCGATTCCTTTTTGCCAAAAGGAAGAATCATTAAGATTGATATCAAGTGTTGAAAGCATCTCTTCAGGAGAAAGAGAAGTACCTAAAGAAAGTAATTTAATGAATTTTGGTACAAATTCCTCTTTTTGTTCTAAATACAATTTGTATAATGCAATCACTAATAGGTTCGACATGTTATATGCATACACATAAAATGGGGCATTTAAGAAGTGCGGAATTACAAAACAATATTCTGCATAATCTTCTTCAAGATTACTTATAGAATTCCCAAACAATGCCTTCATTTCTTCTACGAATTTTTGTTTGATTTCGTTTGTTGTTGGAAGTTTCATTTCAATCATATTATGTATTTTTACTTCAAAATTATAAAAGGCATTTTGTCTAAATGAGGTTGCAATGTTATTTTCAATAAATATGCATAAGAGGGCAATTTTTTCTTCCTTAGTAAGGTCAGTATTCATTAAATAATCCAAAGTTAACATTTCATTGAAATTCGAAGCAATTTCCGCAACAGCTAAAGATATCCCATTATTAAGGAAATTTTGATCTCTTTGGATATAAAAAAGTTGGATTGCATGGCCTAATTCGTGAGAAAGGGTTAGGACGGAATCAATATCGCCAGTAAAATTCACAAGCACGAAGGGATATTGTTTTAACTTTCCGAATTCACAAAAAGCGCCTCTGTTTTTCCCTTTTCTTGGAGTAACATCGATATGTTCCAATTGAAACATTCTCTCTACTATATTTCTGAATTCTGGGTGGAATTTTTCATTCACCGTCTTAATGAGCTCTATTGCTTCTGGATATGAATATTTTTTTGTGATCTCACCTACCGGTGCATATATATCTGATATATGAAGATTAGTAAGCCCTAATATTTTCTTCTTTAGATTATAGTAGTTTTCAACTATTTGATAATTATTTGTTGAAACTTTCCCAAGTACTTCTACAGCTTCATCACTCAACTCATTACTGAGATTTCTTCGGGATATAGGTTTTCTATAATTCTTTTTTTTACTCCCTAAGTCCCAATCTTTTATAATATTGTTAAAAATATGAGTGAAAACCAATTCATTTTCCTTATATTTATTCACAATAGTTTTTAATGCTCTATGTCTGAGGTTTTTATCTGGATGATACATGTTAGCGAAGAGTTCGGCTTCTGTTAATTTTTTGTGTTCTCCATCAACTTCAAAGTCATATATAAAACTACTCTTCAATTCACTGTAGAGTTTGATAAATGCATTTATTCCGGTTAAGTTCTTCATCAAAATTATTTGTTCTTCTTTTTCAGAAAGTTGATGCGGTTTTTCCTTCCTGTTTACTTCAAGAACATGACAATATTTCTCTAATAGTGGAGATGATATTATTTCATTATATTTATCATCTGAAATCAAATTGGATTCTAAAGGGAAAAACAGAATGGAATCTTGTATTTTCACGGTAATTTCTTCGATTTTTGATTTAAAAGTCTTAACCTCATTATTTAGAGTATTTGTGGAATATGAAAGCATTGCATAAAAATGTAAATATGCTGATTCTTCAGATATATTCTCATACTCTTGTAACCATCCTAATAATTGTTCTGGAGTTAAAGTGGGAACATTAACCTTTCCTTTAACTTTCTGATTAAATTCTTCAGCGGTTTTTAGTACCGATTGGATATCTTTTTCTATATTAGAATCGGTGACACTTTTATAAAAATCGCTCAAATCCCACTTAATGATTTCTTCAGTCATAATGTAGAATAGAATAATTTAGAATTAATAATACTTTTTTTTTAATTTCTTCCTGAAAATTATATTTCCAAAAGATATTTTTGAAATCGTATTTTATTTAAAGCTATCATGGGATATAACATCATCTCATTGCCAGTTACAATCCTCTTTTTACTAACTGGATCAGGTTTATTTTATTATGCGATTAGATTGAATCAGAAATATCCCTTGGATCATAATTTTACAAATAGTATTTTAACATTCTTCTTATGGATTACAGCAGGAATAATATATCCTCTCTTTTTTTCTGCCTATAATCCAAATATTAGATTTTTTCAGATGTTATCAACCTTCTTTATATGTATTTTTACACCAGTTTTGATATTTTTAATTCTATTGTATCAATATATATTTGTTGTAAAGAAGCATCCAGGTATAAGGGGAAGACGAAATATAGAAACCTTTTTACTGAACTTTGACCAAAAAAATAGCCAGAATTCAAATGCAAGATCACAAAAAATAAGAACGGATATCCATAGAAAAATGTTACATTTATTCCCTGCTGGAATTGTTATTTTGCTTTGGGTTTTTTCAGTATATATATGGGACGATTTATGGAATGCAAATATAGTATGGGGGATAACTGGAGAAGAATTTGGTCGGTTTTTGATTCTAACAGCTGGTTATTCGGGAATAATTATTTTTGGCTTTCTCGACTATATCAGACTCTCCTTTGTTTTTGAGAACAGAAATTTATTCCATCTTGTCCCGGATAATGTTATAAATATCTTAGGTAAATCAATGAAGAGAAAAGAGAATTTTGATTTTATAAGGCCTACGGTCTTAGTTCTTTCATTTGTACCTATATTCGTTTTTCCATTCTGCATATTTGCGGCTTCTATATTAATCGCAACGATTGGAGATGGGGCCGCATCAGTATTTGGGCTTAGATTTGGTAAGAAAAAATTCCCTAAATCATCTGAGAAAACGATTATTGGATATATTGCTGGTTTTTTAGCTTCTTTTTTAATTGGTCTCATAATAGTTATTTTATTTGAGCCGGCTCTACCAAGTTTTAAGATTATTGTAATTAGTATTAGTGGGGGATTAACATTTCTAATAATTGACCTTCTAAATCTAAGGATAGATGACAATATTTTAAATCCAATTTTCAGCGCTTTTATTATGACATTTTTTTATTATTTCTTATAAAGGATTTAGCTTGAAAAGATAAAATTTTATAAATTCTTTTGTTCTAAACATATTTACCCAAAATTGTAAACAATTAATAAAAAATACTTAGAGCGTGAAAAATTTGCCTCGTGTTGAGAGAAGTGTTGATATTTCAGCACCTCAAGAAAAGATTTTCAAAATAATTGATGATGATAGTGATTATCCTCGGTGGAATATTGTTGTAAATGAAGTTACTGTGCTTGGTCCAGGGCACAATTTTTTCAAAACGAATGTGGGAGATGTTACATCAACTCGTGTAGAAACAAATTCTCCTGAGAGTCTCTATGCCACTCAAGAAGGAAGCCCAATGACAAGTTTAGGGTATGTACTAAAACCCAAGGGGGATGTTGTAGAAGCTACAATCTGGGCCGAATTTGATGACCCGGGTCAAGAACAAATACTCGGTATGGCAGGGGAGATGCTTGTTAATAGTTTGAAAAAATATGCTGAATACCTTGAAGCTGGTGGGAATCCAGACGAATATAACAAAAAGAAAAAATACTAAAATTTAATTCTATTCTTTTTTTTTAGAGAGAGACACTTCTTTTTGCTTCTTCTATAGAAGAAAAAAGATCTCGACCATCTTCATGTTTTTTAGTGTATAAAAACCTTAGAAAAAATAAGTTTTCTGGGATATACCGAATAATTTGTATTTTTTTTGGTGAAGGTATAAGATTTTCATCTTTTTTCTCTTGAATAATGGTAATTGGCTTTTGGTTTAAGGGTGATTTTATTGTTGAAACAACCTCAGGTTGTAGTTTTCTGAATTCATTAACTAATAAATAAAATTTCTGAAAAGGATCTTGTTGTTTATCAATATTTTCTGTGATAGCATGAGCCCATCCGTATGACAAATTCCAATCGAAGTTAATTTTAAGCCATCCACCAAAATGCTTAAAAAGAGGAACTCCCTTCTCAGAAATTGAATGTAACTCCAAACATGATTCATATCCAGCTAAATATGTGGATAAGGATTTAATTGATTTATCTGGGATAAACATGCTTATACGTTTCTTAATTATGTCAATCAGATCAAAAATGTTTTTCCTTTCAAAATAGTCTTTCATAGTCAAGATCTATCAACCTAACTCTTTTTTTTGATTTTATGAATAGTTTAGAAAAAAGAATCCATCTTCTTTATTCCACGAATTTCATCAAAAGTTATACCAAGGGCATCCAAGACTTGTTCAAAAGCAGATTTTAATAGATCTTTATATTTTCTTGTATCTATATCTTGAAGTTTGGCTAATTCAATTGCTTTTGCCCCACTTGCTCCTTTACTTTTTATAAAACTGATTGTTTCACCCTTTTGGAATTTTCTTCCAATCACATCTCTTAATTCAATGGCAGCCTTAACGTGTTGAGGAGTAACTTTAGTATAATTTTTCAGATCTTTTTGTAAGCCAATATTTATTGCATAATCTCCCAAAGCAAATGTATTCGGTTTCCCTATTTTCTTTAAATTGTTTCTAACGATCTCTATGATTTTATCTCTAGCTTTCAAGAATTCTTCATTATTTGTTATTTTTTTCAAAATTTCAATCATTTCACTAAAAGCCTTCTTGATAAATTCCGGGGTGTTTTTCTTTTTTGCGACTAATCCTTTTACATCTGTGTATTTAGTATTTTTATATATTCCAATGTAATTCTTTTTACGATCTGATAACGCTAAGAATTGATAGGTCTTTTCTTCTTCTAAATCAAGATCCAATTCTTTTTTACTCCAGATTGTGATTTCTTCCATTTGTTCTTTTGTGGGGTTTAAAAGAAACACAGAATCTGTATCACCATAGAGAACTTTTATTCCAAGAGTTTCTGCTTTTTTGATTGTTTCCTTTATGGAGTATTGCCCGATTCCTGTTGTACTTTCCGCAACAGGTAAACAAAACAGTGGGAAGTTTTGACTCCCAAATACACCGTATGATCCATTAATAAAAACTTTTAGCGCTTGTTGGATTGTTTGGTAATAACTGCGTTGTTTTTCGGTTGAGTGTTTGTCCCCCGATTTTGGTTTAAAGAATTTTACCCTAATATCACGGAAAAAGCCAACGACATAAGCAAATATTCCCATCTTATGTGTGCAGATATGGTAAGGCGTTCCTTTTACTAAATTATCTTCATCATCCTTATGGGGACATAAAACGGTCTCATACGAAAGATTATATTCTTTAATTATTGAGGGATAAAGTGATGCGAAATCCATAACCACAACATCAAAATGAATTCCAGGAACAGGTTGGATAACGTATGCCCCCTGAAATTTTTTATCATTAGCACTGGACATCATCCTCCCGCCTTTTTTGAATTCAGATATTTCTGAGCGTCTTGGGATTAAATAATTTTTTCTCCGATGTTCAAAATGAAAAATATTCCGGATCCAAGTTGAGATCTGTCTTCGGATCATATCATGAATAGGCATTTTCGTTATCCGGCATAATAAAATGATTAAATTCCACACTAAGGAGTTGTTAAATTTAGTTAGCTCCAATGTCAATAATGAATCTTTTAGATTATACCATGAAAGAATATCAAATTCCATTTCATGAATTTGCTCCTCATGTTGATACTTTTCTTCTCCCAATAAGGCAGCACTAATCGCATTTAAGGATGCTTTCTCATACACGCCCCCAAAAGCATATCCTGAAATACTTCGATTAAAGAACAAATTAAATACATCAATGTGAATACCGTTTCTTATCTCACATTCTGCTTTTGACATAATCCCGAATCCTCGCTTTACATGGATTGGATTAAGATCTTTATCGATTTTTAGTCTTTCATTTGCTCTGTGAAATAAATAATTTAGATCAAAGTTATCCCCATTGAAAGTTATTATTACAGGATATTCCCACATAAGCCGAAATGTTTCGATTATCAAATTTTTCTCAGATCTAAACATTACGACTTTTGCATCTGATGGAAATTTTTTATGTAGTTCTTTTAATGAATATTCTTCTCTTGCAAGCATATAAACAAGTTTCAAACCGTCAGTAGCTACAAACGAAATACTTATAACTTCTTGTTTGGCTAGATGTGGATCTGGGATACCATAATCTTTCTCACCTACTTTAACTTCAATATCTAAAGCAAGGCGTTTAACATCTGGAATAGGTGTTATAAAAATATCCAAAAATTCTTCGGAAAACTCTTGAATTTCTGGAGATTCACCCTTAAATATATTTCGAAGCTCGATTGCCATTTTTTTTGAATCTTCATCAATTTTCTCAAAATCTAATTTCTCTATTTTACCGTTTTTTATTTTGTAGATTAACCCAGGAATTAATTGTCTATCAAAGATATAATTTAGATGATAGCGTATATCGGCTTCCCATGCTTTTTTTTCATTTTCACCTAGAATGTTACGAAGGTTCGTACCAGATCCTCCAATATTTGTAGGAGTTTCACCATAAAGTTTGGTCATTGGAATTTCTTTATCCCTTAATAAATCATACTTCTTGACCTGCTCGAATCGTTTAAACCCAACATAATCGGTTAATTTCTTTTTTTGTGTTGTTTGCCCGATTTTTTCGTTATAGTATAATTTTTCCAATTCTGTGATTGGGTCTTTACTTAGGCAATATGGTTCATGGTCTGTGGTATCTATCCATATCTTTATTTCATCAGTATCTAAATCATAGAATTTACAAAATGCTTTGTTTTGCTGACCGTCATAATCAATATCTAATAACAAACCTCGTTCTAAATTATCAAGGATCTCTCCCCTTTCAACTAGATAGCGAATGTATTTTGAGGTTACACCTTCTCTGAGCACTTTTCCTAATTTAATATTCCCCTTTTTTAATCCAAAAGGTTCATTATTTTCTTTATAGTATGTTACTTGAGATGGTTTTACGGTTTTCTTCTTCTCTGGTAAAGGTGATTTTATGATTTCCTCTTCTATGATTCGTGGTTTCTTTTCTTCTTTTTCTCTAATTTTATCAGCAGCTTTCTTTTTCTCAACCTTCTCAGAAGGAATATCTTTATCCTTTTCTTTATCATCTACAAAAGAAAATAAAGATTTTTGACCTTTTTTGTAATCTACCCTTTTTTTCCCTTTCCTTGGACTAGGCAACTTGAACACCTAAATGAATTTTTATTATGTTCTAAAGATAATAGTATAAGATTAATTATAATACCAATTATTCCTACTTTACTAGTTATTTTACTTATTCTTAATTCAATTTGGATTTAAAAAAAGTAGACTCAAAGGATTTTCTTTAAGGTTCTATCCTTTTTTTTTATTTTGAGTAATAACTTTCTTAATTTCATCTAATAAAAGTTGTTTCTCTGCTATATACCAATCAAGCTGGCTTTTTGAAGGATTTTCAGAGTAGATAATCTCTGCAACCTCTCGTATTTCGCTTGTGGGAGGTTTAAGTAGTTCACCATTCACATCCTCTCTTAATAATAAAACCAAATTATCCGTCTCCAATGGTTGGATATCATATCCATTTTCTACATTTTTGTTAATAGAAACACAAAGCTCAGCAAGACGCCAAATCGACTCTTCTAAGGTTTCTCCTTTCTTGTATATTCGAAAAGCCAATTTGACAACATCTTCTTTGGGAATGTGACCCATATGGTTAATCTCCTTGAATTGTAGAGTCGTTAATATAAATCTATTTAATATTTTGTAATTTATGAACAATAGTTCAAGTTAACTTTTAATTATTTGTGTTGATTTTTTTGGTTTTGAATAATAAGACTTTCCTTTTGAATGAGGTTAAAGTCGAGTAAACCTTGATTTGGCATATTATTCACTTTCAATTATTTTTAATCCTAAATCTATTTCTGTTATATTATCTAATGAATACATATTTAAAAAAGAAAGTAAACAAGCTAAAGTAGATTCTGCTCCTTGATTTCTGTTTATTCCAGT
>Ga0209976_10000678_pt1 | contig 21383 bp, 19 predicted proteins | sample SumtaG_FD_182806 | JGI IMG/M metagenome (GOLD analysis project Ga0209976, IMG submission 182806) | Deep subsurface microbial communities from Indian Ocean to uncover new lineages of life (NeLLi) - Sumatra_00157 metaG (SPAdes) (version 2) | ecosystem: Environmental > Aquatic > Marine > Oceanic >...
CACCTTGCCGGACAAGGTAGGCAGCCTCGGTTCGTTCAGGTCTCGCAGTACGCAGGCCACGACAGGAAATCGACAGCCGACTTCCTCGGTTCCACCTTCGATGGCTCGATGAGCCACAAGCTGGGTCCAATCGCACGCCAGGTGTGTCACATACGTGAGCAAAGGGACATCCCACATGGCGGCCACCATGGGACCGACTTGTCCGGTCTCGCCGTCGGTGGCACGCTCGCCGGACAAGACGAGATCGATGGGTTCCAGAACGCGTATACACTGCACCAGCGCGTAAGCGGTGGCCCAAGTGTCGGCACCGGCGAATTCGCGACCGCTCAGCAATATGCCCTCGTCGCAACCCATGGCCAACGCCTCTCGAATGGCCGACTGCGCTTGCAGCGGGCCCATGGAAAGGACAGTGATAGCCACTTCTTCGGTAGAGGATTCCTTGATGCGGACGGCTTCCTCGACCGCGTGAAGATCGAGCGGATTGATGGCAGCATCCGATCCGGTGCGGATCATGGTGCCCGTCTCTTCGTTCAAGCGAACGGACTCCGTGGTCGGTACCTGCTTTACGAGAACTAGAATCCGCTTCATACCCTCTCACCTCTTCCCAATCGCACACCAACGGCTACGTGGTTTTGAATTCCTCCCAAATCTTGGCAACCAGATCGGCATCCATGAGCAAATCAACCGTGGTCATGGCCATCGCCTTGGCGGCAGCCAACATGGCCACGTGACCACGTTCCGATCCCGACGCGACGGCGAATTCGCGCGAATGCCCGGCCACGTCATCCTCGGCAATCTGCACGTAGGGGTGAATGCCGGGAACGACTTGGGTGACGTCGCCCATGTCGGTGGACCCCATTGAGTTGTCCTTCTGCGGATTGAACGGGATGCCGGTCTCAACGAGATGCTTCAGGAACAGTTCGCCGAGAATCACGTTCGGCTTCATGGCCTTGTAGGCGTGTCCCACTTCGGCGAACTCCAGCTTTGCACCGGTGGCCAATGCAGCGCCTTCGGCACACTTACGGAGCTTGTCGAGCAATTCCTTGCAATAGTCGTTCTCTTGTGCTCGCACATAGAACTCGGCCGACGCGTATTCGGGAACGATGTTCGGCTTGATGCCGCCGTGGCGGATGATGCCGTGAATGCGCGCGCCGTCCTTGATGTGTTGACGCAGGGCGTTGATGCCGTTGAACGTTTGAATGACGGCGTCCAGGGCGTTGATGCCCTTCTCCGGCGACCCCGAGGCGTGCGACGGCTTGCCTTGGAATTCGATCCTCACTTCGGTGATGGCCAAGCTGCCGCGCCCCACCATGGTGTGGCAAGAAGGATGGAACATCATGGCCACATCGACCTCTTCGAACAGGCCGGCGCCGATCATCACTACCTTGCCGCCGCCGCCCTCTTCCGCCGGTGTTCCGAAGAAGATGAGCTTGCCAGGAAGCTCGGACTTGATCGAGCCCACCGCCAAAGCGGCTCCCAATCCACCGGCGGCAATGAGGTTGTGGCCGCAGGCATGATCGATCTCGGGCAAGGCGTCGTACTCGCCCAAGATAGCGACCGTAGGTCCCTCGGATACGGCCGGATGCACGGCGCGGATGGCCGTGTCCAACCCGGCCACACCCAACTCGACTTCAAACCCCACCTTCTCCAGCTCGGAGGACAGCAGTTTGGATGCGAAGACCTCTTCGTTCTTGACTTCTGGGTGTTCGAAGATCTCTCGGCTCACGGTTCGTAACTGGTCTTCCATTCGGTCGATAACTTCTCGCACTTGGGCTTTTCGATCGCTCATTTGCTCTCCTCGCTTTCGAATTCATTCTCAACACTCAGTGCCATTCGAATCGATGCTTCAACCAGACAATCGAGTGCATCGATCCATTTGATCGGCATGTTATCGCCAGGAATCAGAGAAATCTCCGTACACCCGGCAATGACCGCTTCGGCGCCTCGATCGGCCAGCCGGCCGACGATGGCAGCGACGCGCTCGCGCACCGAGGCTCCCGACCTCCCCGCCTTGACGCGTCGAATCATGTCCATCACCAGCCGTTGATCCTCGTCAGCCGGTGTGAGCAGCTCGACGTCTTGCTGATCGCAGGCCATCCGATACAGTTCGGCGCGTACGGCTCCCGTAGTGGCCAGCAATCCCACCTTTTCCACCGCGATCACACGTACTGTTTCCTCAATCATGTCAATGAAAGGGACGGACACAGCATCGCGAATAGCAGCTTGAAAGACGTGGCCCGTATTGCAAGGCATGGTGAGGAAATCAGCCCCTGAGGCCGCCAACCCGCGCGCCATGTCCGCGAGCGCTGGTCCGGGATCGGGGCCACGACCGAAAATGGCTTCCGTTCGATCGGGCACATGGGGGTTGTTGTCGATGAGGATTCGCAGATGGGCCTGATCGACGGTCGCCGGTGTGGCCGCCACTAAACGGCGGAAGAACTCGATGGTGGCCGACGGCCCCATTCCTCCAAGAATTCCGATCGTCTTGCTCGGCGCTTGTGTTCCGGCTTGGATCATTCGACCTCGATTCTCATTCTCCGACACGATTCTTCAAACGCGAAGCGTTTCGATTCTTATACGCGATCAGAGCCGACGCTACCAGGGACGGCGGATCCGTACGCAAAGGGATTCGCTCGTTCCTGTTGAGAGACGGACTCGTCTATGGCAACTCGATGCGCCGCGACCACGCGTGCTTGGATGGGGCCGGAATAATCGACGTCGGTGTGGGGGAAAGAGAACACTGTGCGGTTCCCGATCATCGTTGACAACGCATCCTCTTCGCCTGCAATTCGAAGCCAATCCGCGATCTTGTCTCGAGTTCCGGGTTGGCGAAGTTCGGCGTCGTAATACGATCTCCACTCCATGGATGCTCAACCATACGCGCAACCCGGGTGACATGCCGGATAGATGCGTCGTGGGTGCCGGCGGGATAGACTGACGGCGAAAGGAGTTCACATGAAACCCGTTCAAATCGAAGATTTGTTCGATTATCGGTTTCTTTCCGCAGTGGAGATGGCTCCGAATGGCGAGTGGGCCGCGTTCGTGGTCAAGTACGCTGATGTGAAAGAAAACGGTTACCGATCCGACATCTACCTGGCCCATTTGACGAGGTTTGAAGTCCATCGGCTTACCACTTCGGGCAAGGACGGGCCGTATGCCTGGGAGGCATCCGGAGACTCCATTCTGTTTGCGTCCAAGCGTCGGGAAGAAGCTAAAGGCAGCGCGTTCTATCGCATTTGCGTGACTGGTGGCGAGGCTGAGTTTGCGTTTGAGCTTCCGCACAAGGTCGAGGCTTTCCGATCGCTGCCCGACGGACGCATCCTGTTCACGGCTCGCATTCCCTTGGACGGCGAACCGGCAGAGGAGGCCACTGACGCTAATGAAACCAGCGACTACGAGGTTCTGGAAGAGATCCCGTTCTGGCAGAACGGGAAAGGCTTCACCAGCCGCAAGCGCGTTCGATTGTTCCTTTTCGACCCCGAGACTGCGAAGACAACCGTGCTGACCGAACCGGAACTGGAGATCCAATCGTTCGATTGGATCGAGAATCGCGTCGCCTATGTTGCCCGGCGGTTCCCTGGGAAAGCCGAACTCACGGATGAACTGTGGATCCATCATCTCTCCTCCGGCGAGAGCCGGTGTCTCTCCAAGGACGAACTCACGCTCGGCGAAACCCGGTTCCTCAACAAGGACTCTTTGATCGTGTTGGCTTCGGACATGGCTCAATATGGCCGCGGGCAAAACCGCGAGCTACTGCTATATGATTTGCCTAATCAAACCAGCCGCAGTCTGACTCCGGACTGGGATCGTTCGGTCGGGAACTCGGTGGTGGCCGACTGCCGCCACGGCAGTGGCCCCATGCTCCATGCCTGTGATGGATTCGCCTATATGACCATCACTGAACGTTCGACATCCAAGGTCGTTCGCATCTCCCGCGACGGAGAGATCGCGGCCGTCGCCGAACCCAATGGATCGGTCGATACGTTTGCGGTCAAGAACGGCACTGTTCTGTGTGTCGAGCTTCATCCAGATGCCTTACACGAACTCTATGCTTACGACCATGACGAAGTACGTACGCTGACATCGTTGAACGAGAAGAGCTTGACCGAGCGAAGTGTGTCGCCACCTGAGGCGTTCTCGGTGATGTCCGGAACCACACAACTGGATGCATGGATCGTGAGGCCGGTTGACTTCGATCCGAGGGTGAGGTATCCGACCATCCTCACGGTTCACGGCGGACCCAGGGCCTCGTTCGGCGACGTATTCTTCCACGAGATGCAGTTCTTGGCCGGACAAGGCTACGCACTGATCTACACCAATCCCCGAGGGTCGTCGGGGCGAGGTGACGACTTCGCCGATCTGCGAGAGAAGTACGGCACCATCGATTATGACGACCTCATGAACGTGGTGGATGCCGCGACCGAAGCTTATCCGTTCGTCGATGCAGACCACCTCGGGGTCATGGGTGGATCTTATGGAGGCTTCATGACCAACTGGGCCATCGGCCAAACCGGTCGCTTCAAAGCGGCGGTGTCTCAACGTTCCATCTCTAACTGGATCTGCAAGTTCAACACCACCGACATCGGCTACTTCTTCAACAAAGACGCCATAGGAACCGATCCTTGGGAAGAGGGCGGAGCCGACAAGCTGTGGTGGCACTCCCCGCTCAAGTACGCGAACAAGGCCGTGACGCCCACGCTGTTCATCCACTCGGAGCAGGACTACCGCTGCTGGCTGGCCGAGGGCTTGCAGATGTTCACGGCCCTACGCTATCACGGCGTGGACAGCCGCTTGGTGCTATTCCGCGAAGAAAATCACGAACTGTCGCGATCAGGAAAACCGAAGCATCGCGCGCGACGGCTTCAGGAAATGCTCGATTGGTTCGATCGATATCTCAAGACTGAATGAGGTGACCGCATGCAGCTAGGAGGCATTCCGCGGCTTCACTTGGGAGAATTCCCGACGCCGCTTCAGGAACTGAAGAATCTGGCACGCGAGCTTGGCGGGCCGCGAATCTTCGTGAAGCGCGACGATCAGACCAGCCTTGGATTGGGAGGAAATAAGCTACGCAAGCTGGAATACGCGCTCGCTGAGGCCGTTTCCCAAGGAGCAACCGCTGTCATCACGGTGGGAGGTCCTCAATCCAATCACCTGCGTCTGACCACAGCCGCATGCAACAAGCTGGGACTCAAGACCGTTCTGGTGATTCGCGGCAAGCTACCTGAAAGGCCTTCAGGCAACCTGCTCATCGATCACATTCTGGGTCCGTCGGAGATCCATTACGTCGGCGCCGACGGGTTTCCTTCCAAGGGAGAGCTGGACCGGGTCGCAAACGAGAAGGGCGAGGAGATCGCAGAGCGACTGCGTTCGGAGGGGGAAGTCCCCTACTTCATCCCCAACGGATGCCGCGCCATCCACGGTTCCATGGGCTATGCCAGCTGCGTATTGGAACTGGTCAGCCAATTCCGAGACATGCAATTGGCACCAACCGCCATATTCACGGCCGTTGGAACATCGAGCACGTACACCGGCTTGATCCTCGGAGCGCACTTGTTCACACAGGATCAACTGGACATCGTCGGAATCAGCGTGGCCAACGTCTCGGACGTCCTCAGCGAGCGGGTGGCTCGGCAATTGGACGAAGCCGCCGAGGTTTTCGAATTGAAGACGAGCATTTCACGCGAAGCGATCGTCGTTCTCGATCAGTACGTCGGCAAGGGATACAGCGTTCCCACCGCCGGCATGAAGGAAGCGGTGTTGTTGACTGCCCGATCCGAAGGCATATTGCTTGACCCGGTCTACACAGGCAAAGCCATGTCGGGGTTGATCGATCGTGTACGTGCCGGCGATTACGGCAAAGATGACATCGTTGTTCTGTTGCATACGGGCGGCATACCGGCTCTGTTTGCCAACAGCCAGATCGACACGTTCATCGACGAGATTCAATAAGCCTAAAGACTGCCCCCACAACCTGAAATACTGGCTCTCGCAAAGGCGCGGAGAACGCAAAGTAAGACAAGTGCATTGAGGCAGCACGGACCGAGGTTGTGCTGCATCACCCAATCTGTGTTTGAAGAGCGTTGTTCGCCATCAGGCAGACCAATACGTTCATCGACGAGATTCAGTAGGCTCAAAGACTCCCCCACAACCTGAAATGCCGTCTCTCACAGAGGCACGGAGGACGCAAAGGAGGACAAGTGCTATTGAAGCAGCACGGACCGCGGTTGTGATGCATGGCCCAATCACAGTTTGAAGAGCGTTGTTCACCATCAGGCAGATCGACACATTCATCGATGAGATTTAATAAGCCTAAAGACTGCCCCCACAACTTGAAATGCTGGCTCTCGCAAAGGCGCGGAGGACGCAAAGGAGAGGCAAGTTCGGTTACGCAGTGTAAGGACCTAAAATATCAACGCTGCGGATTCTGCGAAAAAGCAAGAGGAGAAGCCGAAGCTCCTCCTCTCACCGTGCACCGGGTGGTGCTAGCTGTCTGTGCAATTATGATGCCAGATGTCCTAGTGCTTTGGCCCGGCACCTGCTCCCCGATCAGAGGACGCCGGACACGGAATCGTGAGACACAGGTTCATTCAAATCGCCAACGATCCTAGCCCGGACTATTTCAGAGCCAGTACATGCTGGACTTCAGAAGGAAACGAGTAAGCCAAACGCTTCTCGGTTTGGTACATGCTCCTGTGCTTCAGTTACTCCTCGGTCAGGAAGGCATGCATGGCGACTGCCGCTCGTTTGCCGGCTCCCATCGCCTCAATGACGGTGGCAGCCCCAGTGACGATGTCACCGCCGGCATACACGCCGCGAATGCTGGTCAATCCGGTTTCCGGGTCAGCCACGATGCTGCCCCATCGATTGAGATCGAGATGGGGCGTGGTTTGCGGAATCAACGGATGTGGACCGTTTCCGACAGCGATAACGACGGTGGTGGCTTCGATCTCGAATTCCGAGCCCTCAATCGGTATCGGCCGGCGGCGGCCGGAATCGTCCGGCTCGCCCAGTTCCATCTTGATGCATCGAATGGTCTTCAAATTCCCGTTCTCACCAAGGAATTCAATCGGGTTGGTCAGTAATTGGAATTGAATGCCCTCTTCCCTAGCATGATGGACTTCTTCGCCGCGAGCCGGGAGCTCGGCTTCGGATCGACGATAGACGATGACCGATTCCCTGGCTCCCAATCGGAGCGCGGTTCGTGAGGAGTCCATGGCCACGTTGCCACCGCCCACAGTCACGACACGCTCACCGATTTTGATCGGTGTGTCGTATTCGGGAAAGAGATACGCCTTCATGAGATTGATCCTGGTCAAGAATTCGTTGGCCGAGAATACGCCGTTGAGACTTTCGCCAGGAACGCCGAGGAATCGCGGCAGTCCGGCACCTGTTCCTATGAACACGGCGTCGTAATCGCCATTCAGCAGTTCCTGAACCGTCTGTGTCCTCCCGATGACCTTGTTGACTTCGATGTCGACACCCATCTCAGACAAGGCGCCAATTTCGCGCTGAACGATCGCCTTAGGCAGTCGGAATTCGGGGATCCCGTACATCAGCACGCCACCGGCCACATGAAGCAACTCGAAGATGGTGACAGCATGGCCGCGGCGGCGCATTTCGCCGGCCACTGTCAGCCCGGCCGGTCCGCCCCCGATGACGGCGATGTGCTTGCCAGTATCGGGCTCAACGTCCACACAGCAGGCTTCGTTCTCGGGCTCCCAATCGGCGCAGAAGCGTTCCAGCCGGCCGACGGCCACCGGCTCGAATCGTCCGGCCAACGTACACACGCCTTGGCACTGATTCTCTTGAGGACAAACCCGGCCACACACAGCGGGCAACGCGTTGTCCTTCTTGATCACGGAGATGGCGTTGGCGAATTCACGATTCTTGACATGTTCGATAAATTCGGGAATGTCAATGCCGACGGGACAGCCCTTGACGCAGGGTGCATGGGCGCATTGAAGGCAGCGTTCGGCCTCTTGCACGGCTTCGTCCGCCGTATAACCCAGCGGCACTTCGTTGAAGTTGTGGATTCGCTCCGATGCCGGCTGTTCTCGCATGGCGGTTGCTCTTTCCTGAATCACTGTTCCGCCCCTTCAGCATGCTTGGCCATGTATTTGTCCATGGAACAGACCTCTTCTTCACGGTAGTAACCTTGTCGCGACATGAGCAAATCGAAGTCGACTTGATGGCCGTCGAATTCCGGGCCGTCCACGCAAGCGAACTTCGCTAATCCGCCGACCTCGACGCGGCATCCACCGCACATGCCGGTGCCGTCGATCATGATGGAGTTCAGGCTCACCGTAGTCGGAACTTCGAACGGTCGGGTCACATCGGCGCAAACCTTCATCATGACGGCCGGGCCGATCGCCCACACACGAGCGATCTTTCGACCGGATTCGAGGATTTCCTTCAACGGATCGGAGACGAATCCCTTGGTGCCGTGCGAGCCATCGTCCGACATCACGATCAGTTCATCACATACAGCGTCCATACGGTCTTCGTAAAACATCAGCTCTTTGTTGCGAGCGCCGATGATTCCAATCACTTCGTTCCCGGCCTTCTTTAGATCCCGCGTAATCGGATACAGAGGTGCAATGCCCAGCCCGCCGCCGATGCAGATTACGCTTCCATAGTTCTCGATCTCGGACGCTTCGCCAAGCGGTCCGGCGAAGTCGAGGATGCTGTCTCCTTCATGAAAATGATCGCCCATTTCCCGGGTGCTCTTTCCCACTTCCTGGACCACCAATGTCACACCACCGCTTTCAGGATCGCATTCCACGATGGTCAACGGAATCCGCTCGCCACGTTCGTGTAGCCTCAATACGATGAACTCACCCGCTCTTCCCACCCGAGCAACGTCAGGTGCTTCGACGACATACTCGCGAATGCCGGGTCCGAGCGTTCTCTTCCTGAGAATCTTGTACACGCTGGTTGAGCCTCCTGATTGAACAAATCGGCCTGCATTGCGGGCCGGCGCCGCATTATCCTTCACCAGGTTATGGGTCTCAACTTCTTAGGTAAGGGCCCTTTGCGTACAATGACCTCCCATGATGCGACGCTATTACATCGAAACAGACGGAAGGATCTTTCTGGTTCCAAGAGATGGTGCACTCGGTCTGCCCACGAAGGACGATATCCCGTTTAAGATTGAACCTATTGCTCCGTTGTCGACATCCAGCGAAGTGATGTTTTGTGTGCCGGAATTGGAGGCCCATCCGACCGACTGGATGCGCAAAGACGATGTGCCGGCTGATCCGCACGTTACGGCGCTCGTTCGCGAGGCTGTCCATGCCAGCATGCCACGCGTTGTATCTGAGGGTGTCTTCATTCAGAACGGGCTCGTATTGCTGCTCAAGGGAAACCGTGGCCTGACCAAGGATCGCTGGACGCTTCCCGGCGGTTTCATCCGATTCGGAGAGGGCCCGGTCGCCGGTCTGCTGCGAGAAATCCGAGAGGAACTCGGAGTACGTGCCGAAATCGGCGACCTATTGGCCGTCCGTTCCAAGCTGGGCGAACATACGCTGCTACACTGGACCCAGTTCTTCTATCGGGTCACGCTCTTCGGCGAGATCAAGCCAAATCCGGACGAAATCGCCGAAGCCCGATTCTTCGAGCCTCAAGAAGGAGCCAAAGTGTTGGCCGATCCCCTCATGCGCGAGGTCATCGCGTCTTTGCTCCAGCTGATTGGCTAGAGCAGATCCATTTGAATCGCCAACTGGATGTCAACGCTCCATTCCAAGAAATAGGGTCTGTATTCGAGGGATAGGCCCGCCACCACATTCGCCGTGTCCACCGGGGAGAGTATGAATTCCAGTGACATGTGATGGATGTCGGTCGGTTCACCATTCCAGGTTTCACGAGAGAAGCTGTAGGTCGCGTTGGCCGACAGGAAGTTGGAGATGAAGTAATCGTACGACCCGGTGATGTCGATGCGATTGGTCATGGAGATTTCCGGAGGCCCGGAGAAGGAGCCTTGCAGCAACAACTGGGCCTTGGGCGTGGTGGCCAGCGCATAGTCGAACGCACCCAAGAACAACAGATCATTGTCTCCACCCGATGGATCGAGCAACTCGTATCCCAATCCGATTTTCAGATCCCATCCGCAATAGCGAGAGAATCCTTCCTCTTGGATGAAAAGAGTAATCTCGGAGATATCGAGCGCGTCCAATCCACCGAGTTTGACCAATCCTGAGTTTTCGATCACTTCCTGGATGACACCGAGCAACGCCGCCAACGACTCGTACGAAGCCGCACTCCCGATTTCGAGTGCCAAGACCTGCAGATCGACGGGATGGAGGTGATTGCTCAACGATCCACGTTTGGCAAGATAGTCATCAATGCGAGTCGCCTTGGCCAACGGCGTGACGTCTGCGAATCGTCCGGTTCCTACACCCAGGTTGAACGACAGCCCCAGTTTTTGGAAGGATGACGAACTGTGCAAACTGGCACCGGTATAGGCAAAGAAGTCCCGTTCGGTCGAGAAGTAGCGCTTGTAGTTGCCATCAGCCGTGATGGTGTAAGCGAGCACATCCTCGGACGAAACGGTCATTGTATTCTCGAATGACACATCGAATCCATACTCCGGGATATCGAACAGCCGCACGTAGTCGATACCGAATTGACCTGTGCTGATATCACGACTCTCCGATCCGTAGGGATCGTTGTGGTACTGATACGAGAAATCCAGTCTGAGATCGGAAAGGTCCGTCTTGGGAGACCGATAGTCACACAGCGGAATGGCTACTCCTGTCCAAGCCAAGGCACAGGCAGTCAGCAACGCAATGATGAGCCCTCGTCGCATCGAGATCACCTCACGACAACGGTAGCTCAAACTCGATTGGGTGCAATCGAATCGTTCCCTTGCCCGGGTGAGGGTTGTCCGACTTCTGCAAGACGCACTCCACGATTGCAGATCAAGTCTAGAGCCAATCGGGAAACAACGCGAGCTGCCGGGCCAGCGACTCTGCAATGCCTCCCAGGCCGACGCCCAACAAGCGAATGCCACCTTCATCGAGCGGCACGCGCAGACGCAACAGATCCAAGGCGACGCTTTCGATCACCTGGGAAGAATCCGTGCCCACGCTCAATTGCGATTGTCGAGTGATGGTCTTGAAGTTAGGATAGCGAACCTTGATCCGCACGACTCGGCAAACCAGGCGCTCTGCCTGCAAGGAGCGCGCAACCTGTACTGCCAGCCGACGCACGTCATCTTCAATCTCTTCGAAGTCGGTGACGTCGAACGAGTACGTGGTTTCCCGCGAAATCGATTTAGAATCCACCTCGCCGGAAAGTGGCGTGTCATCGATCCCCATGGCCAACTGCTGCAATCGCCGCCCAGTAGATCCCAGTTCTCGAACCAGCAAGTCAGTCGGTGCCAATCGAAGATCCTTGACTCGAAGGAAGCCTAGGCTGGCCAGCCGCTTGGCCGTCACCTTGCCCACGCCCCAGATTTGGCCGACGGGAAGTGGATCCAGAATCTCATGAATCTGATCGGGATCGATCACCATGAATCCGTCCGGCTTATCGAGTTCTGATCCCAATTTGGCCAGAAACCGATTGGGAGCCAGCCCGACAGAACAGGTGAGCTTCGTTTCCGCTTGAACGTCTCGCTTGATAGTCCTGGCTACCTGATGAATCGTTTCGAAGCTGGGACCATGTTCCGAGAGATCGAAGAACGCCTCGTCAAGTGAAATCGCCTCAATGGTGGGAGAAACCCGTCGCAGAATGGCTTTCACGTGATCCGAGATCTCTCGATATCGAAGGAATCGCGGCGTCACGTAAATGCCGTCCGGGCACTGCCGCCTGGCCACGGCCATGGGCAGGGCGCTTCGCACGCCATACTGGCGTGCCTCATACGACGCAGTGGACACCACGCCGCGAGGGCCGAGTCCGCCTACAATGACGGGCCGGCCTCGGTATTCGGGGTGGTCGAGCTGCTCGACGGCCGCAAAAAACGCGTCCATATCCAGGTGTCCGATCCAGCGATCGTTCGGAATGGCTATCGGAGAATTCCGAGACGGCATAAGTACTCCCGAGTGGGTCCGTAACCAAGGTTGTTGACGATCCGATAGGCAGCCGGCCCGTAGTCCGGGCTGTGATGGGTAATCTCGTCCGAAAGCCGGAGTTGGGTCAGTTGGTCATACGAAAACGGGATCTCCCCGGATCGGGCGCTATGCAAGACCATCGCCCAGGCCCATTCGCATGCTTCGCGGTGTCCTGACTTGGATGGCTGAGACAGCAGAAATCGCGACAGGTCATGGTGTGAAAGCCCCATCGCCTTGCACGGTCCCAGATGAATGCGTGCCACCCTGCCCGATGGATGAATGGGTTGGAGCGCGGTTTCCTGCGAAGCATCGTTTGTCAGACGATCCCATTCCATGGCGAAACCGTCCACAAAGGCATCCGGACTTCGCAGCAAATGGTCCCCTCCGAAACAACCTTGAACCACCAGCTTGTGCAGATCACGGACAGTCATCTTCGGATGTCGCTGGATTTCATCCGCGATGACGCCGGCCCATGTGAGATGCATTCGACCTTTGTCAGTCATGGCTATGAGGATAGAATCGAGCGACATGGGGATCAAGGAGCGCGTTGCCATCACAGGCCGTCCAGGAGTCGGAAAGACAACGCTGATCGAGCGCGTCATCGCAGCGGTGCCGTTGTCTGCCGGAGGCATCATCGGTAGGGAATTACTCGTGTGTGGCCACCGGGTGGGATTCAGCCTCATCGACGTCGCCACCGGCCGCGAGGGCATTTTGGCCCATATCCATCAACGCGTCGGCCCCAAGATCGGACGATACACCGTCAATCTGGACACCCTTCATGAGATCGGCATCCCGGCCATTCGTTCGGCCATTCGCTCCAAGGAACTGGTCGTCATCGATGAATTCGCTCCCATGGAGCTTGCGTCTCCTGAATTCGTCTCCGTGGTCGAAGCTGCGCTGGCGTCCGACAAGTCGTTGATGATCGCGACGCACGCGACCTTGGACCATCCACTTGTTCACCGCATTCGCCAGGAACTGAAGCTGTTCCGGGTCAAGCTGAGTAATCGAGATCGACTGGTAGATGAAGTCTCCGCCGTCCTCAGTAGTATCGAGAACCACCGGAGTTCTCGCTAAGGAGGTCGCGAACCAATTTCTCAATACATGGAGGCCGACGGCGAGGAAGCAGACAGTTCCTAGTATGTCGAGTTTCACAGTTCCGTCTACAGGAGGCCTGAAGTGTCGACCAATTACAGGATTGGACCATCCTGCCAAACGCAATGGCTCTTCAAGGCTCAAGGGCTTGTTCTTACCATGAAGCGCTTGAAGGAAGCTCTGGCACTACCTTGGACACGGAGAATCGGAGCGTCGCATTTCTCCTACGAGCTAGCTCATGGCATAGCTCGCTCCTTCATGGTTGATCCGCTTGTACGGCGGTTGCCCATGTCCTTCATGGTTAGAGAGTGTCCAATCTCACAGCTCTGTTAGTAGGATGCCTGAAGTGTCAACCAATTCCAGCCTTGGAACATCCTGCCAAAAAGCCAACGGCTCTTCACCATGAAGAACACGAAGTTCATGAAGGCGACATCAACCTTCCCCTGGACGCGGAAACAAGCCTTTCCTTCAAGCTCTTCATGCGCTTCATGGTTAGAGAGTGTCCAATCTCACAGCTCTGTTGACAGGAAGCCCAAAGTGCTAACCCATTGTGAAAGTGGACATCCTAATAGGCCTTGCCCCAATTTGCGGTTACGTGTTGGCTTTGCTCAGTGCCTGTTTAGTGGCGGCAACCAGACCGTCGACGTCCAACCCGTAATGGGCTAGCAATGCGTCAGCATTGCCGGATTGCCCGAATCGGTCGTCGACGCCCACACGGACCACGAGCGTGGGAAGTTCCTCAGACAGCAACTCACAGATTGCGCTCCCCAGCCCATTGACAATTTGATGCTCTTCCGCGGTCACGACCACGCCCGTTTTATGGGCCGACGTCAGGAGCGTCTCGCGATCGAGTGGCTTGATGGTGGACACGTTGACCACTTCCGCAGCAATGCCATCGGCGGCCAGCACCTCGCGCGCCTCGAGTGCCACCGATACCATCAATCCGCAAGCAGCAATGGTCACGTCGGTTCCTTGCGCCAGGATCTCCGCCTTCCCGAATTCGAACGTATGGTCCTCGTCGTGAATCACAGGGAACGGGGCTCGCGCCAACCGTACATAGACCGGGCCGTCGTCGTAGGCGGCAACAAAGCGGATGGCCCCCGCCGCTTCGACAGCATCAGACGGAACAATGACGCTCATGTTGGGGAGCACACGCATGTTGCCGATGTCTTCCAACATCTGGTGACTGGCACCGTCCTCCCCTACGGTCAGTCCGGCGTGTGTGGCCACGATGCGAACCGGGGTGTTGGGATAGGCCACCACCTGGCGGATCTGCTCCCAGACCTTGCCGGTGGCGAACATGGCAAATGTGGATACAAACGGCCGGAAGCCCGACAAGGCAAACCCGGCGGCCGTTCCGATCATGTTGGCCTCGGCCACTCCCATGTTGTAGAAGCGATCCGGGTGTTCGCCAGCGAATATGCTTGTTTTGGTCGATCCGGCCAGATCGGCGGTAAGCACAACGATGCTCGAATCTTCGTGTCCCAATTCGGCCAGCGTCTCGCCATACACGTCGCGGGTTCCGCGCTTGGTGGCAAACATCATCGGGGAACTCCTTCCCAGTCCTTGAGGAATCGCTGAATGCCCAAATCAGTCAGCGGATGATCAAACGCTTTCTTGAGCACACCATACGGCACAGTTGCGATATCAGCTCCTATGAGGGCCGAGTCCAGCAGATGTCTAGGGTGACGGACGCTGGCCACCAGGATTTCAGTGGGAAAGACGTAGTGTTGATAGCACTCCTGGATCTCCACGATCAGTCCCATGCCGTCTCCACCCATGTCGTCGATGCGACCGACAAAGGGAGACACGTAGGTGGCGCCGCATTTGGCCGCCAGCATCGCCTGATTGGCAGAGAACACCAGCGTGACATTAGTTCGAATCCCTTCACTCGATAAGAGCTTGACCGCCTTCATGCCCGCTTCCGTCATCGGGATCTTGATGACAACGTTTTCGTGAATGGCCGCCAACTCTCGCCCTTCGGACACCATCTTGTCGGTTTCCAAACTGATGACTTCGGCGCTGATCGGGCCATCAACCAGTTCGCAGATCTCTGCGATGATGTCTCGGAAGGCCCGCTTCTCTTTGGCCACCAACGATGGATTGGTCGTTACCCCGTCCACCAGCCAGGCCATCTCCCGGATTTCCGATACGTTTGCGGTATCAATGAAAAGCTTCACCATTCCTCCTTCGCACCTCGCGAACTTGCCGCTCTAGTGTATCCGTCCGCCGGGATGAGCACCATTTCGTGCGTGAGAAAGACCGCTTGCGCAATTTCGAGTCCCCGGCTACCGTATGCACGATCATCATGAAAACCGACATCGGCATTATCGGCGGAGGCCCGGGAGGTTATGTCTGCGCGATTCGCGCGGCGCAATTGGGATTCAAAGTCGCCCTGATTGAAGAAACAGCATTGGGAGGAACGTGCCTTAATCGAGGATGCATTCCTACCAAGGCCCTGTACTCGGCCACCAAGCTGCTCGGCAAAGCGGCCGAGGCCGAGCAAATCGGACTCGCGTTCTCCCCTCCTCAGATCGACCTTCAGAGATTGACAGCATGGAAGGGGCAAGTCGTTTCGACCCTGGTCGGAGGCATCGAAACCCTGCTGGAGAAGAATGATGTTGAGGTTTTTCGAGCCCGCGGTCAACTCGCCGGCGACGGCCGGATCGCGCTATCCAGCGGAGAGGAGCTAACTGTAGAGACCATCGTGCTTGCGACAGGCTCCGATGCCGTTCAGATTCCTCCGTTTCCGTTCGATCATCCTACCATCTGGTCTTCGGATGACGCACTGAAATTGCCGGAAATCCCGAAACGGTTGGCCGTCATCGGCGGCGGTGTCATCGGTTTGGAACTGGCGACCATCTACAACCGGCTGGGTTCTCAGGTCGTCGTCGTAGAGTTACTTCCTGAAATTCTCTCCACCGTAGATTTGGATCGCCGCACCATTTCCACGTTGAAGCGAGCGCTGACCAAAAACGGAATCACCGTGTTGACTCAGACGGCAGCCGAATCCTTCGAACAGAATGGGAACGACGTTGCACTTCAAACTGAGAACGGCGAGGAGCATATCGTTGACCGGATCCTGGTGGCGGTTGGACGACGGCCGAGAACCCGTGATCTCGGTCTGGAGTCCTGTGGCGTAGAGCTGGACGAGCGCGGATTCGTTCGTGTGGACAAAACATTGCAGACGACGGCTCCCAACATCTATGCCATCGGCGATGTCGTACCCGGCCCCATGCTGGCGCACAAGGCATCGAAAGACGGCATCCAAGTCGCCGAAACGCTGGCCGGCCAGTCACACGCCATCGACTACGATTTAATCCCTCAGGCCATCTTCACCGATCCGGAAATCGCGTCCGTCGGGCTATCCGAAAGCAAGGCAAAAGCAGCTGGAGGAGAAATCCTGGTGGGGCGATTCCCGTTTGCAGCCCTGGGAAAAGCGTTGGGAATGCGGGAAACGGACGGCTTCTTCCAGGTAGTTGCGAACGCAGACGACCATCGGATCCTTGGGGTTCAGATCATCGGAGCCGATGCGTCGGACTTGATCTCGGAAGCAGCGATCGCCGTGCAGAGCAACCTGACACTCGAGGCGATCGCCGATGCCGTCCACCCCCACCCGACTCTTCCCGAAGGGTTGAAAGAAGCAGCAGAGAATGCCTTGGGAAGGGGCATTCATACCGCTAGTCGCTAGCTGAAGCGCCTTCAACGCTCCCGACCAATGGTCTCTCGGATCCAGTTGAAGCTGAATCCCCATTGAACTTGTGCTCTTCCAGCTGCCTAAACGCGGGAATGAAGAAACTCACCACCGCCACGGCCATGCAAATCAATCCGGCCAGCCGGAACCAGAATGGAATGCCCATGGCATCTCCAACCGGGCCGGCAATGGCCAAACCGATCGGCGTGGTGAGCGAGAACAGGCTGCCCAGCAGTCCAAAGACACGTCCCTGCATCTCAGGAGGAACCGTGGATTGCATAATGGCGGCAATCGGAGCATCGGCCATTGAAATCATCAATCCGACAACGAAGATACTCACCAAGGCCAGCCAGAACATGTTCGCAGGGGTCAGTCCGAGCACCAGACAGGCGGCGCCGATTCCCAGCAGGCCCAGCAAGATCGTGTAGACCTTTCTCTTGAACCCTCCCCAAGAACTGAGAATCAGTCCGCCAACCAGCATCCCTGCCCCTGCCAACGCCTCAAACAAACTGAGTTCAGGAGCGCCCCCTCCGAAGTGATCCTTGACGAGCAGAGGGAGCAAGGTGAACGCCGGCATGAGAGCGATTTTCAGGATCGAAGCGCCAGCAAGCAGCACCAGCATGCCGGGCCAGTGGAGCACAAATCGCAAGCCTTCGCGCGTATTGCTGAGAAAAGAACTTGCCTTAATCGCAGCGACATGCTCTTGCTTGGGCTGTGGAACCATCACGAACAGCAAGGGAATGACGGCAAATGCCGCCGTGGCGACATCAACCATCATCACCCCATGGAGGGGCATAAGAGAAAGCAGTAGCGCTCCCAACGGTGGGCCAAGCAAGCTGAGCAGGCCGTGGATCGTCTGATTGAGTCCGCTGATGCGAGTATAGTGCTTCTCGGGCACCATCAGAGTTGTGGAAGCAGCCATGGCCGGCCAGTGGAAGCTTCCGCCCAGAGATCGGGCCAGCATGACAACGTAAATATGCCACACCTCCATCGTTCCGGACCAAAACAAATAGGCGAGCCAGAGTCCCACCAGCGCAATAAACGAGTCGGCCACGATCATGACAACCCGACGATTCCATCGATCAATCAGGGCCCCGACAAAGGGACCAAGAAGGATTTGAGGAGCCAGAGCGACCAATGAAGCCGTCGCCAACACAGTCGCCGAACCCGTTTCAAGAGTCAGCCACCATACCAAGGCGAACTGTGCTGCACGGCTCCCGATAATCGACAGCTGCTGGCCGGTCCAGATAGTAAAGAAGGGGACCATCCACTTCCGATTCCCTGATTCCAACTCTTCCTCCTTCTTCCCGATGTGTGAGGATGGCACCAGATAGTCGGTTATTCTCGGAACACCGACCCATTGGTTCGCGCCTATTTGGCGGCTACGTTGACGTTATCAACGGCAATGGCCGGACAAACGAGCTTCCCACTCACGCGATTGAGCCAGCGTCGCTCGATGCGAATCTCCGTGTAATCGGCGGAGCTATCTGCGATTGCCTGTCTGATGATCCCTTTCACAGTCGCCTCCTGTAGCAATACATTTGAGGTGATTCTCTGCCAGACGCTTCATGCCCTTTTCAACGCACACGGACAACAAGGCCTCGATGCAGTGATCCGAACCACCGCTGGTTAGTATGGGGTGGCTCAGGGTCGGTTCATTCAGGTTCAGATCTTGGTCTGCTTCCCAACATTCGAATCATCGTGAACCTTGAGCGATTCGGAATACTCGATCAGTCCGATCTTGCAGTGGGGACCGATCTCGATCTGCTTCCCTCGAACGATATCGGCTCGCGTGTTTTCGAGGTAGATTTCATCGCCCTCGATCAGTTCGGCTTCGACCTCACCGCCCCACGCGCTGCTCAGGGCTCGCAGCAGGGAATCGAGCAAGCCGGGATGGTCTCGCGATCCATAACGCCGGATGTCGATGCGGGCACCGCCGATCTCCTTTACACGGCACCGCCCCCCAGGATGGATCTCAATACGATCGGCCGACAGCAGACCGTGGATATCGAAACCTCCGCTGGCACGAAAGATTTCCGCCTCCACATCTCCGCCCACATGCAGTTGACCGCTTACTTTGACATATTCGGAAGAGATGTTCTCGGAGGAGCGGAAGGTGCCGGAGCATTTCAACTCCTTGACCTTGACCGGACCATCCACTTTGGCAACGCCGCTCACCTTCATCTCATCTGCAACGACGGCCTTCTCAAACTTGGCGGTTCCCGAAACGCTCAGGCGAACAACCTCGCAATGGCCGCTAACGCGTCCGGCTCCGGACATTTTGAGTTCTTCTGCATACAGATCCCCGCTGATTTTGCCCGCGCCGGATATGGAAACACGGGAGTAGGAGCCTCCGGCAATGTTACCGGCACCGGAAATGCTCACTGACTTTCTCTCTTCACTCATGGTTCTCCCTCCCGCAATCTTGGTTCTCGGAAGATGTTTCATCCACGACGCCCGGCCCACAACACTTGGCGAGATCCAGTTTGACTTGTTGAAGCATCGCCGCCAAATCGATGGAATCAATCCGTCGCATCTCGGGATCTACGATGAGTTCGTCCCGCGCGATCACTATGACGCTGATCTCGGCAGAGATGCCTGCGCCGGTGAGCTGTTTGCGGAGAAGGTGCAACGTCTTCCCTTCAAGCGCTGTCAGATCTACTCCCGTTTTCGCGACGGCCTGATTCAGCGTGCGGCCGGCAAGCTCGACTTCTTCTTCGCGAGACGATCGGCGCAGTTTCTTCAACACAGCCAAGCACAAGGCATCGCGGAGTGAGAGCGTGCCTGCCTCGTCCTCGACGATCCCACAGGAGCGCGCCAGATCCTCGTCGAACCATCTTAGTTGCCTCAGTTTGCCGAAGGCGATCTGAAGCTTGGCGTTCACGTGCTCCGAGATGACTTCAGCCAGATCATCCAGGGCGTGTTCACCTTTCATGTCCTTGATTCGGCCGATACGCTCGACAATCTTGTCTTTGGGAAAGAACGTTTCCTGTCCCGTGAATGTCGACCGACGGATGAACCAGGACTCAGGAATCAGGCCCTTCCGCTTCCAGCGATAGAGCTGTCCATAGGAAATTCCCATCTGCTCAAGAACTTCCTTTTTCGAAATCAGGTGCTCATCTCCCATCTGAGCCTCCTTTCGGAACAACACATTGTTTCTCTAACACTGACAAGGTGTCTCTTCTCTGATCACGAATCCGCGATGCTCGTTGATCGAGACGGACTTCAGCTTCTTCAAGCTTCGGATAGATTTTCTCTGCTGAGCTTTCATTATTGTGTCTTCGTGAACAAGTTTCGCCAGCATCTTGAGTTCGAAATCGGATGTCATTGTTGCTTCACCTCCTGAAGTCTCAGGATGGCAGTATAACATCACACTGTTACGTTGTCAAGTTCCGCACTCTTCCTGTCTCTGTCTGATTCCCGGCCGGCTGAGAGAATCAATCTGACCTTCTGCATCGCCATCGTGGCCATTGCCGTCGTACTGACTTTGTTATCGGGGCTACTTCATTTCTTGCTGACCGTTGTCGTCGTTCTGACCGTTCTCGTCGTCATCTGGAAATGGCCCCATTCCAAGTATCTGCCATTCCTGCAGAAGCTGCGTTTCGCTGGTCGCATTCAGAGAGAGTTCGCCGCGACCGCGGAGAACTCCAAGCAACTGAGCCCCTGGCTCAGTTGCCCGGACACATGGCCGTGACTTCCGGATCGATCCCCTTGTTCCCGTAGGCCTTGTCGAAATGGGACGCAAACTCGGTTGCCAACTTGGTTGCCCTCGTATCGTAGGCCACAGGATCGTTCCAAGATTCGCGAGGATCCAGCAGCTCCGTGGGAACACCGGGGCAGGTTCTCGGAATCGATACGTGGAACAGCTCGTTTGCATCGTACTCGACGTCACGAAGCTCGCCGGAGAGAGCGGCATGGACCATGGCGCGAGTAAGATCGATGTCCACTCGCCCGGCTTCGCCGTAAGGACCTCCGACCCAGCCGGTGTTGACAAGATAAACGTCGGCGCCATGTGCATCGAGTTTGTCTCCCAGCATGCGTGCATAGACGCCGGGGTTTCTCGGCATGAACGGTTCTCCAAAGAATCGTGAGAAGGTTGTCTTGGGCTCGACGATCCCCGTCTCCGTCCCTGCCAGCTTGCTGGTGTATCCCATCAAGAACCAGAGCATTGCTTGCTCTTTGGTCAATCGGGAGATGGGAGGTAATACACCGTTGGCATCAGCTGTCAGGAAGAGAATGGTGGTAGGGTGATCGCCTACGGAAGACGGCTTGATATTGGACAGGTAGGACAACGGATACGACCCGCGCGAATTGGGAGTCAAACGATCGTCAGTCAGATCAAAGGTGCCGTCGGGATAAACCATCGCATTCTCCACAACGGCACCATGCTGCTCGTAGTCATCCTCGTGCATGATGGCGCGGAAGATCTCAGGCTCTTTGGCCGCATCGAGATCGATCAGTTTGGCGTAGCATCCGTTCTCGAAGTTGGCGATTCCATTGTCAGACCATCCGTGCTCGTCGTCTCCGAGCAGGGCGCGTCTAGGATCGGC
>Ga0209976_10000679_pt1 | contig 21380 bp, 22 predicted proteins | sample SumtaG_FD_182806 | JGI IMG/M metagenome (GOLD analysis project Ga0209976, IMG submission 182806) | Deep subsurface microbial communities from Indian Ocean to uncover new lineages of life (NeLLi) - Sumatra_00157 metaG (SPAdes) (version 2) | ecosystem: Environmental > Aquatic > Marine > Oceanic >...
AGTATTGAATACTGGTGGACCGCCAGCTAAAGAGTTTTTTTCAGTAACTGAAGAAGATTGGCTACATTATCATAATCAACTATTCTTAGGATTTTGTATGATTTTACAAAAACTTAAGATTAGAGAAGGAGGTTATGTGTTTCTCATTAGCTCCAGTGTAATTAAAGAACCAAATCCAAAATTGGTTATTTCAAGTGCGTATCGTTCAGCTTTTACCAGTGTCTTTAAATTGCTAAGTAAGGAATTTGCTGCAAAAAATATTAGTTGTATTAACATAGCTCCTGGGCCAATCAACACTGATAGAACGAGGGAATTAGTTAAAAATATTGAAGAATACGAAAAATCATTGCCGATGAAAAGACTTGGAGAACCAAAAGAGATAGGAAATTTTGTGAAATCAATTGTAGAAAATGATATCAAATATCTTTCTGGCGTTGTGATAAATTTTGATGGAGCAGCCTCCAGCTATGTTTTCTAACTAATGATTCGCTGCGATTATGAAACAAAGAAGGCATTTTAATACACAAAATAATTCAAAACCTAAGGAGAACAAATTAACTTATGACTAAACTCCCTAGGACATTACGATTTTTCAAGAAACCCGATCATATTGCCTTCTTAATTGCATTTCCTACACTTATAGCTGCAATACCTTATGGAACTTTTGAATTAAAACTTGCTAGTATGATATTTTTTACATTTACTTTGGGTTATGAAACTTACGAAATTTCAAAGGGAAATAGGCAAATAGTTAAGCCAGACCATATTGCGTTTGTAATTGCATATGCTTTAGTAATTGTGACATTCTGGGAAAATTTACAGGTTTTATTAATCATTAGTGCGGTTTTGTTTGGATTCACAATAGGATATGAAATTTATTCTGTAAGAAAAATAGATTTAGAGAACAAGAAAAAAAGTTTATCCAAAGAATAATTCCATTTTATTTTTTGAATTGTACGTTTGGCGCTTCTGGTTGATTTGGAATGATTAACAAGCCACCATCATTTAGCTGTTTTATTAGCTGCATAACTTCCTTTTCAACCTGATTTCTTTGTAGACCGGTTTGTTGAGCAAAAATATCTACAAGTTCTGTGATCTTTCGCTTTCCATTACAAGATTTCCAAAAGTCAATGATAGCTTGATTTACCATAAATCCTTGGTCATGTTCATTTCCAAGTACCATCGAACCATCTTCTTGTTTAATTAGTTTCCCTACACCTTGTGGCATTGCTGTTTCATAATCTATTGGAGCTGGAGTTTTTTGTCCCCCCATACTTTTCATCATAGATTTGCCTTCATCAGTCATTTTATCCATAGACCATGGGGGATCCCATACTATGTTGACATTGACATTATTTACTCCAGGCACTTTTTTTACATATCTTGTAACATCCTGAACTAAAGTATCATGTAGAGGACAACCTTGTGTTGTCATTGTCATTTTGATATCTACATCATCAGTTTCAGAAATATCAACACCATAAATTAGACCCAAATCGACAATACTAATTGGAACCTCAGGATCCATGCATTGTTTTAATGATGCTTTAACTTGTTCAGCTGTTACATTTGACATATATTCACAAAGTTCTCAAAAACAATAAAAACTTTCTAATTATTAGCTTCGAATAATTTTTTGATTGATTCTCCATAAGGCGGATTTGCCACCCCTGCCTCTGTAATTATTCCAGTAATGAGTTCAGGAGGGGTCATATCAAAAGCAGGGTTTATCACCCCAATGTCATCAGGTGCTGTTTTTTTATCTCCAATAGTTGTTACCTCACTTGGGTTTCTTTGTTCAATTATTACTTCTTCAGGATTACTCTTGAGATCAAAGGTTGAGAGGGGAGCTGCAACAAAGAATGGAATGTTATGTTGCTTTGCCATGGTTGCGATTTGATATGTTCCAATTTTATTAAAAACATGACCTGTACGTAATATTCTGTCAGCACCTACTATCACTTTATTTACCAAACCATTTGCCATGGTGTAACCGACAGCAGTATCTGGAATTAGATCTACGTCTATTCCATCATGTTTTAATTCAAATGCTGTAAGTCTGGAACCTTGCTGAACTGGTCTTGTCTCTGTGGTTATTACTTTAATGTTTTTTCCACTTTCTTTTGTGGCACGAATAACACCTAAAGCTGTACCATATGCCACTGTTGCAAGTGCTCCTGCATTGCAGTGAGTCATTATAATGTCATTTTCTTCAAAAAGCCTAGAACCATGTTTTCCCATAGTCATGTTAGTTTTCACGTCGTCTTCGGCCATTTTTTTGGCAGCATCTACTACAGACTTTTTTATTTCTAAAACATCATTGCCTTCCTTTGCAACGTTAATAATTTTATCAAGTGCCCAACTCAAATTAACTGCTGTGGGTCTTGTTTCAAGTAGGGTTTTGTGTGCTTTTTCCAAATCCTCCATTAATTCGTCCTTAGTTTTTGCCTTACTATTTACTGCAGCAAGGGCCATCCCAAAAGCTCCTGAAACACCAATTGCTGGTGCCCCTCTTACCACCAAAGTCCTAATAGCATTTGCTATATCATAATAATCAGTAAATTTTACAAATTCTAATTTAATCGGAAGTTTAGTCTGATCAATCATAATAACTGCATTATCTTTCCATTCTACTGTTCTCAAAGATGAATGAATCATAATAGTTTCTTTTTCCTAATCTTCATTTTTTGTTGTATGATTGTTTTCCTTTATTGTATTTCTTTGAAATTGATTTAGCGTTTTTTATTTTTCTTAGATAAATATTATTAATTTCGTTAATTCGATCTAATTTCTTCTCCTTTATTAGGTCTAAATTAGGTATTACACAATGACCTCCAATAAAACCTGGAAACATTTTGGGTCTGTTACCTAAGAATTTGTGAATTTCATCTGAAAATGACCACATTTCATCATAATCCACATTGTGTTTTTTGGCAATCATGTTGCTTAGTTGAGCATAATTGATAAGCCATCCATAGTAGGATGTATCAACAACAATCTTGGCAAGCTCAAGAGTAATTGGACTTGAAATTCGTTTTGTTTTAACTTTACATTTTTTCATTAATCTAGAGAAAGTATCTGAAGCCCATTTGGCACTAGGTGCACTTTTTTCAATTGCAAAAAATTTTGTATATCGCTTTAAATCAGAGAGCATGTGTCTGTGCATGCCTCTAGTAGCTGAATAAATTATTGGAATAGGTAATTTTTGTTGTAGTTTTTTGATTGTATATGGACTTACAGTACTGTGAATAACAATTCCATCCGGTTCAAATTTTTTGTAAAGTAAGGATACGTTTTCAAGGAATTTTTTGTTAAAAGGAATACAAATATGTAAAAAGTTGGTTTTGAGTTTTTGATACTTTTTGAACTTAGTCAAATTCATTTTTTTAGGATTACTATCAAAACCTACGGCAATTTCCGCTTTTGAAATTAATTGTAATATTGGTAGTCCAATTTCTCCTATCCCTACCACAACTTCTTTTTTTGGCATCAAATGTTACGTTATTGAAACCCTATAAATGAATTATAAATTTATGAAAATTAATCAGTTTTTTTTGTTTATTTTTTTCACAAACTTGGCAGGAATGCCTGCCCAAATTTCATTATCTGGAATATCTTTTGTGATGAAAGAATATGCTGCAACTATGGAATTTTTACCTATAGTAACATTTGGCATAACAGTACTATGAGTTCCTATCCTGCAATTTTTTTTTAATTTCACCTTTCCTTTTTTTTCATCAATTGTTGAATGGGAATAAATTGAACAATGTGATCCTATTTGAACCGAATCTTCTATCTCAACCCCATAGTGTGAATTAATGTAAGTAAATGTTCCAATATCAAAATTTTTACCAAGTTTCAAATTCTCTGGATACTGTACTATGTAATTATATTTTGTAAGCTTACTATGTTTAATTGTAGGTTTTTGCCATTTTTTAGAATTCATTATCACTACTCAATAGAAAATTTGTTTTTGGATTAATTTCTTGTCTAGTTTTATTTTTTCAAGTATACTCACAATTTTTTTAGATGCATTTCCATTCCCATAAATCCTGATTTTTGAAAGATTTCCTCTCTTTTTTAGTTTTAATGCTGCAATAATAGCATCTTGAATTGGTTTAGTTTTTTCATCGTATACATCAATAACGTTTTTTCCCTTTTCTCTTCCTTGTTGTCGTATTCCTATATTGACTACAGGAATTGCAAAATAACTGGCCTCAATGATACCACTGCTAGAATTTCCAACTAACACACCAATATTATTTAGTAAACCAAGAAAATCATTACGGCGAAGATTTCTGTAAAATTGAAAATATTCATGTCTCTTTGAAAATTTTATGAGATTATCCAAAATTTCCTTGCTACCAGCATCTGAATTGGGACCAACGGCTATTGTAGGTTTTTTTAAATTAGAAACTGCTTTTAGAATATTGATAATTTGTTTGCCACTCTTTTCAACTTGTGTTGTAACTGGATGGTAAACTAATAAAATTTCATTTCCTGAAAATTTAATGTTGTATTTTTTTTCTAGCTCTTTTTTTAGTGTAATTTTTTTACTTACAACCTCATCGATGCCTGGTGAACCACTTTGAAAAACAAACTTGGGGTTTTCTCCCATCTTTAAAATATTATTATAACTTTTTTGAGTAGCTGCAAAATGGATATTAGAAATTTTTGTTAATGCGTGTCTTGTGTATTCATCCATTCCTCCTTTAGATTTATCTCCACCATGAATGTGGCCATTAAGAATGTTCATGTGATAAGCAGCTAATGCAGATGCAAGCATTTCGTCTCTGTCCCCTAAGAGTAAGTTGATATCTGGTTTTATTTTTTGAAAAATTTTTGAAAACCTAATTATGCCTTCTCCTAATGCAATTGACATGTGATAAGGAGTGTTTCCTTTTGGCAACATGTCAACCTTAGCATTAATTTTGAATCCATCTTTTGTTATTTCATCAATGGATTTCCCAAATTTTTTAGAAAGATGCATTCCAGCCACAATTAAACAAAGATCTAGTTTTTTGCTTTTCTTAATCTCGTTTAACAAAGGTCGTAAAATTCCATATTCTCCTCTTGTACCAGTTGTTACTGTTATTTTTTTTATCATTTTGATTTCATCAGAATTTTTTAACCGATAAAATTTTACTTAAATGAAGTTATTTATAATTTGCAGAGTAGGAAAAATGATGACTAGTATCATAGCTGAGATTGGAGTGAACTGGGATGGTGATTTCGATTTAGCAAAAGAAATGATGAATATGGCTAAAAAATATGGTTGCGACTATGTGAAATATCAATCATTTAATGAAAATATTGTAAAAAAACATCCTGAAAAATCAAGATTGATGAAATCAGCTATTTCGCCAGATAATATAGAAACAATAGATGAAATTGCAAAAAAGATAGGAATTGAGTGGTTTTGTACACCTATGTATCCAGAAGCTGTAGACTTTTTGAATCCGTATGTTAACAAATTTAAAATTCGAGAATTAGATGGAAGACCGTTACTAGAAAACAAAACATCTGATTTGATTGAACGGATATTTAATACAGGTAAAGAGAGTTATATCAGTTCACAAAAATCACCTCTCAAGATTAAAATTAAAAATTCAAATCTAAAATGGTTATACTGTGTTCCAAAATATCCATGTAGTCTATCTGATCTTGATTTCAGTAGATTAAATGAGTTTGATGGTTATTCTAATCACTGTCCAGATATTACGGTTCCAGTCAATGCTGCTATTTTAGGAGCAAAAATAATCGAAGTTCATATTACCTCTGATAAATCAAAGAAATTTTTTGATAATGCTGTAAGTTTTGATTATGATGATTTGAATAAGCTTGTTCAAATGATTAGAAAATCAAAAAATATATCGAAATAATATGAGGAATTCAATTTTTCTATTTAATTTGCCCTTTCAGATAGTATTTAATCAATTTCATAAAAACTAAATATCAAAAAATAATCCAATTTTTATGGACACAACGGATCAACAAAAGCAAGTAAAAGATATTTTTGAAGATCATTCCCAAAAGTGGTTTTCTAAAGCAAAGGATGAGACAAAGCCCGTTAATGTGATAAAACAAAGAAATCAATTCATTGAAAAATTGGCATTAAAATTCCTTAAAAAAAATGATAAAATCTTAGATGTTGGTTGTGGTACAGGAGATTTAGTTATTTCCTTACTTCAAAAAAATTTTGATGCATATGGTATAGATTTTGCCCCTTCAATGATTGAAAGGGCAGAATCTGAGGCTTTAAAACTAAGTTTACCAAAAAATAAATTCAAAACAGTGTCTTTTTTTGATTTTACACCAAATACCTCTTTTAATTTAATTTCTGCTAATGGATTTATTGAATATATTTCAGAAAACCAGTTAAAGGAATTTATAAAAAAGTCAAATGATTATCTAAAAAATGACGGAATTTTAGCTTTTAGTTCACGAAACAGGCTTTTCAATGTTAATTCCTTTAATGAATATACTAAAGATGAGATTCAGTTAGGAACTATAAAGGATCTTCTTGATGAATGTATTTTACTAAATAGTGTTAAGAGTTTTGAAGAATTCAAAAAAGCAAAATTTGTTTCTAAATTGTCAAAAAATTTAGAATATCATGATTACTCTGGAAGTGATATTAAAGTTGAAAAAAGATTCCAATATACTCCTAGTCAGTTAATTTCTTTATTAAATAACAACAATTTTGATGTAATCAATTTGTATCCAATTCATGTACATATCTTCCCTTTAGCAACACGAAATGATCCTGCATATTTGCACGATAATGTCTCTAATTACATCCAGAATCTTACTAATATTCCCATATCATTTATTCTACAATCTTCATCTTTTATGATAGCAGCACGAAGGGTATGATATCATATTGTAAAGTCGTGATGTACCATTATGTACGTAGAATTGATAAAAACCAGTTTTCCAACTTGAAGGGATTAGAAGTATCAAGTTTCAAAAAACAAGTAAAATTTTTTCAAAATAACTTTACTGTTATTAATGCATCACAATTCTTAGATGCAATATGGAAAAATGTTCATCTTGATAAAAAATCAGTACTGTTAACCTTCGATGATGGATTAAAAGAACATTATCTTCATGTGTTTCCAATTCTAAAAAAATTAAAGATTCAGGGATTATTTTTTTCACCAATTGAACCAATAGAAAAAAAAATTGTTTTAGATGTTCATAAATTACATTTTATTTTAGCTGCAATAAAAAATATTAACGATTTAGTAGATGAAATTTTCTTTTTTATAAACGAAAATCGAGAAAAATATAATTTATTGCCATCTGAATCATATTTTTCTAGATTAGCTATCAAAAATCGATTTGATTCAAAAGAAATAGTATTCATTAAACGAATTTTACAGCGTGAATTGCCTGTTAAATTGAGAAAGGAAATTGTTCAATTTCTTTTCTGTAAGTATGTTACAAAGAATGAAAGAAAATTTTCTAATGATCTATACCTTTCTAAAAATGAAATTTCTGAGATGGTAGAAAATGGAATGTATTTTGGTTCTCATGGTTATTCTCACGAATGGTTAACTCATCTTTCAAATAAGAAATTGAATTATGAAATAGAAAAAAGTTGGAATTTTTGGTCTAAAATAAAAATGAATGAATCTCGTCTTATCATGTGCTATCCATATGGAGATTATAATGAAAAAATAGTTAGTAAAATCAAGAAAATTGGGTTTAAAGCAGGATTAACTACTAAGGTAGGAAATGCAAAATTAACTAAAAATCAAGCATTTTCACTCAAAAGATTTGATACCAATGATTTTTCCCAATAAAAAATAGTTAATTATTAAATTTTTTTCCAAAAATTTTAAAGCATGTTTTATTACTTGAATCATAATAGAATTTCACACTCGTAAGGTTATAATGCTAATCAAGCTACTGTTAAAAAGTTATTTTACAGCAATATTCTATTCATGAAGTGTTCTTATGGGTAGCAAAAAAATTCTAATTACCGGTTCACAAGGATTTATTGGGTCACATATTTTACGATATTTGCTACCAAAAAATAAAATTATTGGTGTAAATATTATTTTAGACAAGAAGGTTCAAAATTATCTTCCTTTTAAAAAAGACATTCGAAAGCTTTCCTCAAGTGATATTTCAGGAAAATTAAATACAATAATTCATCTTGCAGCAATTACCGATGTAAATTATTGTAATAAAAATCCTCAAAAAAGTTTTGAGACTAATGTTTTGGGAACTCAAAACATTTTAGAAATTGCAAGGAAAAAAAACTGTAAATTTGTTTTTTTAAGCACCAATCATGTTTACGGTAAGCCACAAAAGCTTCCAATTAATGAGAATCATCCCAAAAAACCTAATTCAATTTATGCTGCAAGTAAACTAGCTGGAGAAATTTGTTGTGAGGGTTATGCCAAGTCTTATGGAATGGATGTGAGCATATTGAGATTGTTTTCTGTTTATGGTCCAAATGCTCCATCTCATTTAGTTACTTCAAGAATAATTTCTCAATTGGGAAAAAAATCAATTAAATTGGGAAATTTGAATTCTAAAAGAGATTTTGTGTATATCGATGATGTCATAAGAGCAATTCTTACAGTTTTAAATAAATCTAAAAAATTTCAAGTCTATAATGTGGGTAGTGGTAAAAGCTATTCTATTATGGAGATATGCAATTTATTTAAAAAAATTTCTGGTAGAGATATTCCTGTTGAATCAGTTAAATCCATTTTACGAAAATCTGAAATAAACGAAGTTGTGGCTGATAATTCAAAAATCAAAAAGCTTGGTTGGAAACCCCTCATAAATATTTCAAAAGGAATTCAAATGTATTATCAATGGCAAAAATCCAAATTATAATTTAAAATGTTTAGAACACGATCCCGTCAAAAGGGGCAATCGAGTTTCCAAGAACAATAAAGCAAGTAGTAATTGATACAATCGTCAAAGAAATGGAAGCTGATGATTCATTTTACAATATTGATTCCTCATCTCTACAAGCATGTTAGGACAAGATTCCAAAATCAGCACTTCTCTTGAATCAAAATTAAAAAATTATCTAAATCTTTACTGGTTAAGACCTGAAAATGGGTTGATGATGGCGTTTAAAAGTAAAGCTTTTGAAAATTTAAAGATTGAATCGCCTTCTTTAGAGATTAGTTGTGGAGATGGTTTGTTTTTTGCAATTCATTCAGACGGAATTTTTGATGAAAATTTTGATTATTTTAAATCCACAAGAGCTAAACAATTTACCCAGGATTCTATTGATAAATCAACAAAATATGCTGACTTGTATGATACTTGTAATGAAAATTATACTGTACCTTATGTTCAAAAACCAACAATTCAATTTGATTATGGAACCGATTGGAAACAGGGATTATTAGACAAAGCTTCAAAGGCTAACACTCACAAAAATTTGATTTTGCATGACAATAATAAAATTCCATTTCCTTTTTCGGATAATTTCTTTCAGACAATTTATAGCAATTCAATTTATCATACAGCATCAAAAGCAAACTCTGATAAGTTACTTTCCGAAATATATCGAATTACTAAACCAGGTGGTTCAGTTGGGTTAGAAGTTCTAACCCCTTTTTGGTTTGACACATTAGTTGAAATGGAAAAATATTTTGATGAAGATGCAATTGGTATATTTGATAGAAAAAGACGAGCAATAATGCCAGGCAGACAAACTCATGCTGAATGGAATGAAAAAATAAAAAGAGCTGGCTTTGAAATTGATGAGGCAATATCTGTTTATCCAAATAAGATCCTCTTAGATATTTATAACGTAGGTCTTAGACCAATTGTTCATCTATTGATTCAGATGGTAGATAACTTATCATTAGAAGATAGAACAAGAATTAAGCAAGAATGGGTAAATATTTTTTATAGAATGTTTAAGCCATTATTATCTGTCAATCAATCTTATACTTTAGACAATTCCCCATACATCTACTATTTATTAAAAAAAGAGTAAATTTTAGAAAAAATAGAAGATGAAAAAACTAAATCTAAAAAAAATTATTTAAATTAAACAGTTTTCTTAGTAATCTAGTGATTTCATATTAAAACTGCATTAATTACTGGTATACTTGGTCAGGATGGTCCGTATCTTTCTAATTTTTTATTAAGTAAGGGTTACAAGGTGTTTGGCACCTATAGAAGATTATCTACTCCAAATTATTGGCGTCTACATTATCTAGATATTTTTGACAAGACAAATCTCATTCCAGCAGATATGCTAGATTCTTCATCTATAGCTAATGCATTAGATATTTCCCAACCAACAGAGGTGTATCATCTTTCAGCTCAGAGTTTTGTAGGTGTATCCTTTAGTCAACCATTCTATACTACAAACGTAACAGCATTAGGTACAGTTAGAATGCTTGATGAGATAAAAAAATTCGATAATAAAATAAAATTCTATCAGGCCTCATCTTCTGAGATGTATGGAAATGAAAAATCTGCTGTTAAAAACGAAAAAACCCGATTTGAACCATCTAGTCCATATGCAATAGCTAAACTCTATAGTCATTGGACAGTCAATATGTATAGACAAGCTTATGGTATGTTTGCAGTAAGTGGTATTTTGTTTAATCATGAATCACCATTAAGAGGATTAGAGTTCGTTACAAGAAAAATATCGAATGGAGTTGCTAAGATAAGTTTAGGCATATCCAAAACTCTCAAACTAGGAAATCTTAGTGCAAAACGAGATTGGGGTTATGCGCCAGAATATGTAGAAGGAATGTGGCAAATGATTCAACAAAAAAAACCCGATGATTATGTACTTGCTACTAATGAAATACATTCAGTCAAAGAGCTTGTAAATGAAGCCTGTAAAGTAGCTGGAATTTCAACCAAATGTATTATTTCTTCAAAAGAGAACTTGAGGCCATTTGATGTTCAACAATTAAGGGGGGATTATACGAAAGCAGAAAAGAAATTTGGATGGAGACCCAAAACTAAATTCAAAAAATTGATAAAAATAATGGTTGAGGAAGATTTATCAAGATGGAATAGATGGAATAAAAAAGAACATTTCCCATGGGATGCAATTACATCTGGGGAAGATTCATCTTTTACAAAATAATTTAGTTATTAATTTTTTATAATTCACAACTAGTAACTACTGAATCATCTATATCAGAAATAAAAGTGTCAATTTCAGTACCACCTATAGCAGGAATTATAGCTAAAATATTCACAAATCTAGGAAAATTTTGTAACGTAAAGATATTCCAGAAAGAAACCATTAACAATTGACAAAAAATTACTTAAAATAAAATAGGGTGGGTTAATTGGAATTTTTGATATGAAAACTAAGAAATCAAAAAAGAAGTTGAACAGTCAAATAATTAAAGAATTGAAAGGCAAATCTGTCCTCATTACTGGAGGTGCCGGAAGTGTTGGTTCCGAGTTAACTAAAACCATACTAAAGTACCCCGTTAGAACTGTTAGAGTTTTAGATATTGATGAACATGCACTATTCAAGTTAGGAAGAACAGTTAATGATTCTAGAGTTAGATTACTATTAGGAAACATACTTGATAAAGAAAGAATAGAGTTAGCTGGAATTAAAGCTGATATAATCTTACATACAGCGGCAATAAAGAATATTGAAATTTCTGAATATAATCCATACGAGACTATTGATACTAACATTAATGGAACACTAAATATGATAAGAATGGCAATTAAAAATAAACCAAAAAAATTTCTTAATATCAGTACTGACAAAGCTGTTAATTCTACTACCCTCTATGGGACTACCAAAAAATTAGGTGAAATTTTAACAACATGGGCTGCTATGCATATCGATTCTACTAAATTTGCTTCTACAAGATTAGGAAATATAAAGGAAACACGAGGTAATGTTTTTGAAATTTGGAATGAAGAGATGAAAAATAATAAACCATTATCTATTACTCATTCTTCTATGGAAAGATATTTTTTTGATATTGATGATGCAGTAAATTTTATTCTTGAATGTATTCCACTTATCAATCACGGTGAAATTTTTGTGCCTAAAATGAAATCATATAAAATCAAAGATCTTGCAAAAAAAATTTCTAAACGAAAAAAAATAATTGGTCTACGGGGTGGTGAAAAAATGAAAGAAATTTTAATGACAGAAGATGAAAATAAAATTGCCGAAGAAAGAAAGAATATGTGGATTATAAAAAATAAAAATTTCTAATTTTTTACCTTAATTATTTTCAAAAAATTCTATCACCGATGAAGTTAGATAATCTTTTTCTTCTAAAGTCATGTTTGGATATAGAGGTAAAGTTAGAACTTGTTTACATATTTTCTCTGTTGTTGGAAGAGAAATTTTTTGTTCTCCAAATTTTTCTTTATAGTAATCAGTTGTATGGATTGGATTAAAATACACTTTAGAAAAAATTTTCTTATTCAGAAGAAATTCATGTAATTTATCCCTCATCTCTTTGTTAGAAAGTCTAATGGTATACATTTGATAAACATGTTCATAACCATCAGGAGGAATTGGTAATGAAATTTCTCGAATTTTTGAAAAACATGAGTTAAGATATTTTGCATTTTCTTGTCTTTTTTTTATCATTTTATCTAGTTTTTTTAATTGTGTGAGTCCTAATGAAGCAGTGAATGATGACATTCTCCAATTATAACCTAAACTTACGTAGTCAGAAGTTCGTGCATCTTCAAGATAATTTGTTTTTTCTACTCTACCATGTGACCTCAAAAGTTTTGCTTTTTCAAAAATTAATTTTGAATTCGTTACTAATGCACCTCCTTCTCCAGTAGTCAAAACTTTGTTTCCACAAAAGCTAAAAATAGCAGTTTCAGTTAGCGATCCAACTTTTTTACCATTAATGGAAGCACCTAGTGATTCTGCCGCATCTTCAATTATTTGTATTTCATTATCTTCGGTTATTTTTTTAATTTCTAAAATTTTACATGGTAGTCCTGCATAATCAACTGGAATTATTGCTTTAGTTGAAGGAGTTATTTTAGATTGTACATCTTTTGGATCTAATCCCAGATTAACGTCTTCAATTTCTGCAAAAATAGGTTTAGAATTTACAAAAAGAACCGAGTTTGCTGTTGCTATGAAGGTGAACGAAGGAATAATAACTTCGTCACTACTACCGATTTGGTAAGCAAGTAAAGCTGAATGTAACGCAGATGTTCCAGAATTTAACGTTACACAATAATCTGTTCCAACATAATTTTTGAGTTCATTTTCAAATTCTTCAATTTCAGGACCAAGGGCCCATCTATTTCCTCGTTTAACAATTTTTGTAATTAAGTTAATGTCCTCATCGTCTGTATATATTTTGTAAAATGGTATTTTCCATTCATCCATTTAGAATTTTCACCTTTATGTTAACTTTAAGTTTTTGGTAAATTACTTTATTGAAATAGAAATAGTTTCATTTAGCTCAAGTTCTGCTTTACAAACTCCACAATACTTTGCCCATTTTTTGCTGTGTTTCCAATGATCTAATCCCGTTTCTTCGTATCTCTGATGAGCCATCTTTAAAAGACGAACAGTATCATGTTTGTACATAAGATGCTTAATTGCAAACAATTCTTGTAGAGAAAAATATTGACTTATTGTAGCAGTATAATCTAGAGCCTCCCCACAATCTTTCATAAACTTATCAAGTGCGTCAAATTTCCACTGTTTTAAAGTATTTTCATTTACCTTATAATCTCCTTCAGATATCAATCGAAGTCTTTCATCATATTGTTGTAAAATAAAGTCCTTATATTCAAAATAAATCGGACTTCCAACATAAGGGGTACATATGAAAGGATCAACTTCTATATTATTTTGAATCCAGAAATCAAGAGTTTCCATTAAATCGTCAATATTCTCATGAGGATTTCCTATCATGAATGTGGTTAAAGGGGTTAATTTTGTTTCTAAAATACTGTCCACTGTTTTTTGTAGATGTTTTCTAGTTTGTCCCTTTTTGATGTCTTGATTTAATACTTTATCAGAAGCAGATTCAAACCCAAATGAGATATAAGAACAACCCGCATCTTTCAAGATTTTTACAATATCTGGGTGAACAGCAACACTTGGTGCATCACCAAGAGTTCCCCATTTTACAATTTTATCGAGCCCCTCTTGTTTATACAAATCACAAAACTCTTGAGTCCACTTTCTGTTGCTTGTCATATTTTCATCCAATATCGAAATAAAATCGACATTGTATTTTTCTAAGAGTAGTTTAACGTTATCAACTGCGTATTTTGGAGTGGGCCATCTTGCAGGTAATTGGAATGTCTTGTTTTCCTTGTCGGATAGTTTTACTAGCTTTTCTCCTTTTTCACGATCTCCTCTACCGTATATATTTTGTAAATCAATTCTAGACATACCATTATGAGAACAAAATGTACAACCTCTAGGACAACCTCTTTCCCATACAACCGAGGCTCTTCTTTTGCAATTAAAGGAATCAACGGATAAAGGAAGAGAAGAATATCTAAAGTAAATCTCCGTTTCAAATAAATCATAATTAGGATAAGGAATCGAGTTTAGATCAGAAACTAAAGGTTGAGGTGCTGTAAAAGTGATATTTCCTTTATTATTCAAACACAATCCTTTTACATTTTCAAGATCTCGAGAACCCTTATCAATTTCGTCATAAAGTTCAGAAAAAGTTTCCTCTCCTTCACCAATACAAATTAAATCAATTTGAGGAACTAGTTTCAAAATTTCGTCTGGATTGTAAGTAGACCAACCCCCTCCAGCTAATAGAACTGAATTAGGACTAGATTTTTTGATAAGGGGTACGAGCTCTTTAATTCTTCGATAAGTAGATGTAAGTCCACCTATACCAATAATATCCCAATCATCAGATTTGATTTCATCTATTATCATACTTTCTTGTAAAACTTCTCCAGGATAATCCATCCTTATAGCATTTAGGTCTAGGATACCTACCTGTCCTCCTTTTTTCTGCACAATTGCTCCTAGAATTCCAGCCCAAAAAGGAAAATGCTCGGGTTTTCCATCAATTCGAATTTCTGGAACTACAAATAATACTTTCAACATAATGGAATAGTTTCAAATTTGTATTTAAGGCATTACTTGTTCATTTTTTTCTTACTTGCTGTTTAGGTTTACTAAGAAATTCCGAGAGAGTCATACAAGTTATTCTATCACCAAAAATACATCCACCTTCAGTAGCATTAATTGTTGTCAAAGATTTAGGAGAACGTAATATGAATTCTTTAAGAGCGGAGCTATAATATTGAAAGATAGGATCCAGAATACAGAAACATTTGAATTCTGGATTATAAATTCTTGGGAATAGTTTTTGGTATAAGCGATTTTTTTTATCAATATCTAAGGGAACGTTACAGTGAGCAGCAATCTTATGCCAAGGATCATTTTCAGCCCAACTATGATCAATTCCTATCAATGTAATAATATTGCTGCGTAAAATTTTCCATCCAATAAACCAACATGATGTCCCAACATTACCCCCAGTTTGAATGGCAGGTAACCCATTGGTGTGTTTTTTTGCCCTTACAATTGCAGCTGATGTTTGATTAAATGATTTTTTTCCTTCATTATAGTCAAATAATGCATGAATCCAATGAATTTTTACTTTTCTTTTTCTAGCAGCTTCAACAGTGGAAGGATGTACTACACTTGTAAAAATTCCCTTAATTTTTTTACCATATTTTAGAACAATTTCGTTTTCATAAAATTTTTTTAATTTTTCAGCTGGATCAATTGTAACAACAAAAAAATTTAAAAATTTTTCAGGAGTTACACCAGCTTTTAATAAAGGAATTAATGATCTATCTGTACAAATTATATTCCCTGAATAACCACTTTTTGCAAGTTTTTGTAAATGATTGTGGTTTGAAATGGATGGTCCAGCACCAACAACTATGGAAGAATTTCTTTGTTTCAGCTTATCTGTTTGAACCAAATCTCGGGCTGATGGTTCTTTCCAAATATTTTCCAGATTTAAAGCAAAATTCCTTACCCATTCGTCATATGAGTTTTCTAAATGTATCTTATTCATGATATTTTCTAAAGTTTTATTAGATTGACGGGTGGTGTAAGAAGAAAGTTTTCTTGCCATTCTAATTATAGTTGAAACATACAGTAATAATTTTATAGTTGATCCAAGCCCAATTCTTCCTGTTTCTTTTTTGATCTAAATATCATAAAAGAACCCGCTGCTCCTGCTTTAATAATAAATTCTTCAAATTCTTTAGGTGATAATTTCGAATTCTTTGTTTTAATAGGTTTTTTTGATATTAATTTTTTAGGAGGATTTTTTCTCTTAAAATTAGTTTTCATAATTTTTTAAGAATATTGTTGGAATATATAAGCTTAAGAAGGAAAAGTAAAAGCTATTCCGAATTTTTTGACGTTGACTGCTTACTTTTTGATTTTTTTAAAAGGCACTCCTTACATAAACAATCTGTAAAGCAACCTTCAACCCTCTCAACATTGGTCAAATTGAAACACCAACAGCTTGAATTTTCTAAACAATAAAAAATCTGGTTACATTTTGGGCATCTTTTTTCCATAATTTAACTATTTTTATGTTTTAAAAATATCTTTAATATCTAAAAATTTTTTTTGTTAAATTTCTATGTTATAAGAGTTCATATTCATAGTAAAATTGATTAAATTATGGAAAAAATTGTAATGATTACTGAATATTTTTTAAATGATCACACTGCTAGTTCTAATAGAGCAAGGTGGGAGTTAGAAGCTCTTGAAAGAAATGGATTTACAAAATTATCACATATTGATGGCTTTAAAAAATCAAATGTTGAAAAATATTCTAATTGTTTATTTCATGCGCAGCAATTAAGTGGTAGATTTTTGGATAAAGTTCCATATATTTCGGATATTCATGGTTTAGAATTCATTCAATCTTCAAATTTATCCAGAGGGTTCTCTTTTCATTCATGGAAACGATATTCATTCATAGCTAAATCTTATTATTATAAAAAATTAGAAAAAAAAATTTTCAAAAAAGCAAAACATCTAATTTGTGCTGGAGAATCTATTTATGAACACGTTAAAAATATCCAGAATTCTACAATTGTTCGAAATGCTGTGAATATTAATGATTTTCATCCTCTCTTTGAAAATAAACTAAAAATTGCTGTTGTAGGACCATTTTTACCAGGCAAGATAAACTATATGGGACTAGATTTAATCAAATTCGCAGTAAAAAGATTAAAAAAGTTTGAATTTGTCTTTATTGGTGACGCAGACCAACATTTTAGAAATGAATTAAAGTTCTCTAATACAAAATTTGTTGGTAATGTAAATAATTATATTGATATTTTGAGAAGTTGTAGTGTTTTATTTGCTCCATATCCTGAATATGCATCTTATTTAGGATCAAAAACTAAATTTGTAGAAGCTGCTGCTTGTGGCATACCTATAGTCACAACTCCTTCAGGGGCAATAGATTTTCCAGAAGTCCTCCTTTTAATCGGGAAGACAAATGAGAATATTTTAGAAAAACTTCAATACTTAAAAGATGAAGATGTAAGAAAAGATCTTGGTAAGAAATTAAGAACCGAAATTGAAAAAAATTTTAATGCTGATATCGAAATCAAGAAATTAATTAAAATATATAATGAGTTTTTAAAATAATATTATAATTAAAAATATTAAAATTTATCTTATCGTTACAATAATTTTGTACGATAGGCTTCTGCAATTGTAATTAAATCATTTTTGTGTGTTTGGAAAAAATTGTCAAATTGTAATTCCGTTTCTTGAATAGAGCTCTTTCGTCTTATGGAAGATAGTAAAAGTGCATCTTTCATAATTTGAATATAATTAATTGTAAGAGAAGTTTTCTTAATGGTTTGAATTAATGCATTAAATTCATTAATTTTGAATGTCGGTGATTCAAGTATATTTGTAATTTGAGATGGTAGTTCTGAAAAATTAATAAATTTGTGAACCATTGATACACAATCATAAAACGTATTTGAAAATAATAAGACAGGTTTTTTGTAAAAAAGTGCTTCAAAACCAGGTGTTCCAGTAATCACTGCAACTAAACTACATTTTGAGATTAATTCTTTGGAATCTATAAAAGGATGAAATAATTTGACGTTTGGCATGTCAATTATTTCTTTATAATATTCGATGGGTCTCCAAAATTTTGTACTTTGAATAGAATGTTCTTTTACATATAGAAAATAGTCAATTGGTAAAGATTTTGAAATATTTTTTATCAATGCAAGCTGATCAGAAAAATATGGGGCATGAGCTAAAGTAGTTGCTTCTGGTTGCGCTTGTAATGGAAAATAAATAAAATTTTCATTAGGAATTACTTTTAGAGCTTTTTTATCCAAGAAATTTTTTCTTTTTTTTACTTCATAGAACATTTTAACTTTCCATTTTAACATTTTTAGATTTGATTTTCCTCGGTTATGATAAAGCGGTTCTGGATCAGATTTAATTTTTTTTAGGTTCCTCATGACTTTCTCAAATAAAGTGGTATCATCAAAAACAAATGAAGAAGCAAGTTTTACAGTTTCTGATGGATTTTTTAAATATAGAAGTTCCATGGGATCTTGAGAAATATCATCAAGATGTTGTTTATTTTTAAAATATTCGATATGAAAATCTTTGCCAAACATTGACTCTGATAAAAAAAATGTGTTATGAAGTCTTGCCGTCAAAAGCATGACCGTTTTTATTCCTAAATGATTGGCTAAATGATAAAGTAATGAATTTGCAATATTTTCTCCAGCTATTTGCATAATAATTATTTTGGGTTTTACTTTTTCAAGAATTTCTATAAAATATTTTGCAATTGATTCGATAATTGATAATATTTCATCATGAGAAAACTGATAGAAATGTTCTCTATATTCGTAAAACATTCGTTCACTATATGCTAATAACCAAAGTTTTAATCCATATTTTTTTTCAAGAGATGAAAGAAACGATATGTCACTATTATTATTTTTATTAATGTAACATTCAGGATAATACCATAATTTTTTAAATTTCAATTTAGTTTGTTGATTAAAAAATTCATAATCTTTTTTTTGAGCCACTATACCATAAAAATCATAATTTTCTAGATTTGAAAGAGCTACTCCAATTGCAAAGTTTTGATAGGCATAGGCGCTATGATCTAACCATAATAATACTTTTTTTGGATTTGTTTGACTCAATTTATGATCCCTTTCTGCTTGATTTTTTCTTTTGAAATATCATTAACCGAATCCTTTACTATATTATTATGCTTATTAATGTAAATCAATATTCAAACTCGAAAAATTATACACCAAACTAATTTGATTAGACTTAATAGAATTAATCTAATTGAAAAAAAGTGTGTTGATATATTGAAAGTAGCTTTAGTTTCAGCATTTCTTGAAGATGATGTATATGAACATATTTTAGATGAAAAATTTATGGAAGAGGTTATTTGTAATGAAGATCATATTTATCATCGTATAGCACGCTCTTTATCAAACATTAACATTGAACCCATTGTTTTTATGATGTCACAAAAAAAAGATGTAAGAAAATTTACACACAAATATGGACATACCATTATGAGAATACCGGCGTTAAGGATACCATTTATTCATGAACCGATAGTTTATTCATCACATTTGATTAATTATGTAAAAAAAGATTTCGATATCTGCCATTTCGTTGCTGGTTATTATGTCATGTATAAAATTCCAGATATGTTTGATTATACTGTAATGAAATTACATAATCGAGTACCAATTGTAGCAAGGTGGGCAGGTGGTAACCACAAGTGGCTTTGGCCAATAAGGAAATCAATTAAGAAAATGTCATTACAAAGATGTGATAAAATAACTTGTTCCGGTAAAGAAGAAATCAAAATTCTAAAAACAAAATTTCAAATTCCAGCTGACAGGATATCTTATCTATTAAATCCTATGGATCTACAAAGATTTCAGATTAGAGACAGAAATAAAATTGCCGAAAAATTAAAGGAAAGATCAGAATTCAGATATGTTTTGTATGTAGGACGTCTAGTAAAAAATAAAGGATTAGAAGAATTATTAGATGTTTTCAAAAAATTAAATGAAAAATTCCCAGATGTCAAATTAATCATTATAGGAGATGGTTCCCTCTATGATGAAATATTATCTTATATTAAACAAAATAATTTTGAAGATTCGATTTTTCTTAAAGGACGCCTAAGTCATGATTTAATTTCCTATTATTACAATATTTCTGATGTTTTAATTATGAATGTATTATCAGGTAGTTTAGCTAATGTCATAATTGAAGCGATTGCATCAGGCTTACCAATTGTGGCTTCAGATATAGGGACCTATAAAGAATTTGTTGACGAAAAAAAAGGGACTGGAGTTTTAATTAAACCAGGAAACAAAAAAGAATTGTACGATGGAATTATGAAAATTCTGGAGAATAAAAAAGCATTTTCAAAAAATAATCGAAATCTTGTTAAAGAATTTTCTTATGAAAACTTTAGTAAAAACATATTAAACATTTATGAAGAAATAACGAAATAATTAGTCAGCTTGCAAAGGGTATGTTATTAATATTTACAAACTTTTCAGAGTATAAGTAATGCTCCTTAGGGTTTTCTTATGAAACAAGGTTGGATTAGAAGACGATGGTGGGAATTTAGACAGGGTCATAGCACTTATCTAATTTTTCTATTAACCTTCATGAACTTTGTTTTGATTGCTTATAGATTATTGATTGAAAGAATTCCATTTATCCAAGAATTATTTCCTCAATTATGGATTTTTGTCTTGACTTTTGTTTTAGTCTATATACCATTGTCTATAATTATTGGAAATTGGCACAGACGAACTCAACTGAGAGTTGAAAGCACTATAAATATTTTAGAAAATCCATTGTGGGCAAAAATGTTTAGAACAATGTTAGATATCCAAACTGGTAGAGCATCAAAAAAAGAAATTGAAAAAGTTAGAGAATTACTTCTAAGTATAGAAAAAAAATTGGATTATTATGAAAAATGATGAAAGTAAACGAAGATTGGATTAGAAGACGATGGTGGGAGGAAAGACATGGTCATACAACATATCTCATATACATCCTGACTTTTGTAAATTTTATACTAATTTCTTATACATTTTTAATTGAAAAAATTCCTTTTTTCCAAGAATTAATTCCACAATTATGGATTTTTGTCTTGATTTTTCTTGTAAGCTATATACCGGCATCAACAATTATTGGATATTGGCACAGGCGAACTCAGCTGAGAGTTGAGACTACAATTAAGCTTTTAGAAAATCCATTGTGGGCAAAAATGTTTAGAACAGTAATGGATGTCCAAACTGGTAAAGCGTCAAAAGAAGAAATTGAAAAAATGAGGCAATTACTGACTAAAATT
>Ga0209976_10000681_pt1 | contig 21345 bp, 18 predicted proteins | sample SumtaG_FD_182806 | JGI IMG/M metagenome (GOLD analysis project Ga0209976, IMG submission 182806) | Deep subsurface microbial communities from Indian Ocean to uncover new lineages of life (NeLLi) - Sumatra_00157 metaG (SPAdes) (version 2) | ecosystem: Environmental > Aquatic > Marine > Oceanic >...
TTCCCCATACCCACCCAACCCACCCAACTAAGCCTGTCCGTGAATATTATACCCGACCAGGCGTTCCTAAGCCGGGAAAGGACGTTCGTCGAGTAAACGCTCAAATGACCGGCAGCCGGCAAAGAGGAGGAGGAGGAGCCAAGATGCGCCGTGCTCTTCCGGGCAAACTAAACCCGGGCGTTTCAACGCCCGGAACAGCCGGAGGGTCGATGCTGGGGAACTCTTGTCATTTCCCAGCGCCAGCGCCACGCCGCATTTACTGTGCCCCCGCCCCGTTCACCCGGGGGGGTTATGGCAACTTTCAACTTCTCGTGTCCGCGTACGGTTATTCAACCCCTGTTACCCCTGTGGGACTATAAATAACCCCCTCTTTGTATTTCTCTTCTCCACCCGAAGAGAAATAAGACTATATATGTAAAGTTCATGAACTTAAAAAAAAATATTTTTTTTATGCCTACATTGATAAAGATGGGAAATGGATTAGGAACTACCCAAGAATCTGGCCTTACCGAAACAGGAAACAAACAATACGTGAGTGTCGGTCTCGTCACTCTTGTCTCAGTGCTTATCGTAATTGTAATTTTTATTGTGATGGGATGTAAACTCAAATGTGGAAAGACTAGAGAACGTTACATCCGAACGTCGAGTTCTAACGATTGCTGTGGGACGGGTTACGGTTATCAATCCCCCGTCGACTTTGCCGGACCGGCGAGTGCAGATATTAGCTGGAAAGACTCTCCCCATTGGATTTCTAATCCGAAGAATAAATACCTGCCCCTTGAGATGGCAGGGGTTGATTTGTACGCGACACAGCGCCGGTTGTCGGATAATTTTGAAATCAATCCCGCAAGCCCCTTAGCCCCTTTGTTTGAACCTTTTGGTCAATATTATGCAGGGGAACGGGCAGAGATTGATGGGAGGCGGTTTGTCGGCCAGCCGTGGACCAATAACGTAACTAAATCGCGGTGGGATTTTAGAGACCGTGGAGACCTTCCTATTGCCCGTTCTTTGAATAATCAACCTCAACAGGGACACATTATTCCGATTGGTATGGATTATACTCAACGATTGAACCTTCGTAAGTATGACCAGCTCTACCGTCCTGAACAGGCTCCGAACGCAGCTGTTCTTCCATTTTTGGGAACATATAATAAGGCAATTGACACTATTATCAGCCAGGATATGGATATTACCCTTTAATGAAGTATCCTTGGATTTCCTTTTTCCATCGTACGAAAAAGGAAACCGCGCTGTGGGAAGCTGCTGCTACAGGGACTCCGGGAGGGAAGCGACCTATCCAATAATCGGGGACAGAGTCCCTGTCGCGGAAGCTCCCGAAGCCTCCCGGGGCTAACGAAGTTAGCCCCGGGTTCACAGTTTTACATAATCCACTGGAGGATTATAAAAGCCACAATAAAAAAAATCAAAGTTTTAACTGTTAGTTGGGCAGCATTGCTGGTACATTTGGGAATATTTTCAATAACTCCTGTCGTCCAGGGGTTTATCAGGAGAACAAAAAGCCCGGTTAAACATCCTAGGGCAAGCTTATTGTGAGAGGCGTCTTGGGAAGCGGACGCGGAAGTGCTGGCGCCGTTTTGGAAAAGCCGTAGCATAGAAGCTTCTTCTTTTGGAGTTAATACGGTTGGCGTAACAGGAAGATCATCTAGAGAATCCATCAGTCTTGCTTATTATTAGGTTTTTTTAAAGCGACAGGATAAAGAATATAATGAATTTATCTTATGAAAAAACTCTAACCCTGCTTCAAACTCACTCTACAAATATCGTAGCATCGTATACGATGCGCCTGAAAGACAATAAACGTAAATGTAAGTTTCTTGAATGTGTAACCGAAGGAGTGTCCCAATCGTTTCTCATTAGTATTCCTGACAAGTTTAACGTAGGGGTGCCACTGGGCTCGGTGTCGACAGAGGTGTTTATTTTGCCAGTGGAGGAGGAAATTGTAAGCCGCCAACTGGATTATCTTAAAAACCTTCTTGGAACACTCCAAACGAATTTAGTTTCAATTTCAAGTAATATTATGTGTCATGTAACCCCGAATTCGAGCGTGTGTTACCGCATTGTCGGAGAATTCGACGCGCTTTACGAAGAAATGAACTTAGGGACTCCGCTCCAAAGTCTCGTCCAAAAGGTAACGAATTTGGTGGAAGAGAAATTGGAGCAGCCCGACGTGGCTCTTCTCGGGGGGGGGGCTGTCACATCTCAAATCTATGGCCCCTTGACAATTCAATCCACGTCGTTTATCTTTGACGAAATTGAATTGGGGCTCGTGTATATTTCAATAGATCTAAACTCGTTCTACGCGAACGTTTCCCGGATTCGCGAGGTGTTGATTGAAAAATACGCTCACCTTGAAGACAACGAACTCGACGTGCGCCAAGAAAAAATCGATCGGTTGTCTCAATTGTTTACCCAACTGACGGAAAGGTTCAAAGAAGTAGACGATATCCTGCTCAAACGTGATGGGACTTCCAAAAAAACCCTTGTTACCCTGGGAAATCTCTTGACGCGCCTGACCAAAGTTGAAAATGTTTCGGAACATAATAAGGGGAGCGAAACGACGGTTAATGATCTTAAATCCCAAATCCAGACCACAATTACCGAAGAACATATAAAATCTCTTCGACTCAAAGATTCAATCCATGATACGTTGGAACTTTGCGATATTTTAGTTTCTCAAGCCTTAGAAAAAATTAAATCGTTAAAAGACGAGGTGGGGGAACTTAACCAAGAAACCGTGGACAGTGACGCAGTCACTAATAGGTTATCAGCAGAATAAACAGCAGACAGGGAAATGGAAATTATAGGGTATTAACAAATACGAAATTTATTTTATTTCCTTACTCCAAATGGATAGTAGTCAACCTCCGGAAAAATTTTGGGGGAAAAATCCAGGCGTTCTCTTTAGTAGTGGGTCTATTTTTCCAGCCCAAAATAAAACTGTAAATGAAAATTTAAATTCGTTGACGCGTTTAGCTCTTGTTATTGCTGTTATTATGGCATTGTTTGGGAACAAACAATGGGTTTTTTTCCTGGCAGCAGCAGTCTTATTGATTGTTCTGCTCAAATATGGGGGGAGACGCGATTCCCCGGAATATTTTACACGCACCCCGACCTACGTTTCTGACAATTTTCATCAGACTGTAGTGCCGCCGCTTTATGCTGAAGAATGGCAAATACCCCCGCCCGCCTACGATATTTACGACTCGGCTGCACCGAACGATATTGAATATTTTCCTGAGCCTCTTAAACCCCAATCTTACCCTTACGGGCAATACCGAACCATCACGAGCAATCTTACGCCGCCAGATTCGTATGTGATCGACCAAACTTGTGGAGGGTCGGCTCCGGCGCGGGAATACGCCAACAGTTACTGGACTCGCAATTCACTCGCTTTTAGAGACAATATGACACGCGTCTTTAAGAAATCGTTGGCTCGGCGCTTTCGACAAAATTGCAACGATACGTTTTCGCCTTACAGCAGTTATTAATTCAACAATACGTTTCTTTTTCTGTTCTTACATAGAAAAAGAAACTCGGGAATACTTACCGTAATAATAAAACAATACTAATTGAACTTAGAACTAATAATATTGAAAGTTTAAAGTCATTTGGCTTCGTTATAAGCCTTTGTCTATCGTGAAACAGTGGATCAGCCGACAGAGACCGATTAAACAAATCACTATAATCAATCTGAATGCCATTTTTATCGCTTATTCGGAATCGATCCATTCTGATACTCTGTATTATAATATCCTCCATTCGCCAGCGCCAGTGTCCGCGTACCGCCACTTCGGTGCTGGCGGAGTCTCGCAGAGCCTCTCGAGTCCACCGGGTCGTCTTCTTCTGGAGTATGGTTAAGAAGCGGGTCGAGCGTCCGACAAATCAACCGAATGGAGACAGCGTAGTAAAGAGGACGACTTCCAGTCAGACCCAATCGTTTTTTCGGACATCACATAGACATCGCCGTGAGCTAACGGAACCGTCACTCTCGTGTCGGTGCTATTCTTTTGACTGCCTGGAAGTCGCCAAATAAACGAAAGTGTCGCCGACGCGCCCAAACACATCCCTACAACAATTTTTTTGTTGTCGTCGCCATGCCATCCCATATTAGAGTGTTTCTTCATCGGTTTCCCATCGTCTCCTTTTTCGTAGAAAGAAGTGTGGTATTTAGTACCGTCAACCTCTAAATCAGCTGTTCGGTCGCCTAAAAGAGACTGAATCGAGGTTCGAATTTTATTCAGCAATGGTACTTCGCTAAACGCAGTCACAGTAGCCTGTGTATAATCGTCGGACGCGTCTTGCCGCTCCGCGGCAAATAACATGTTTTTGTGAGCTCGCTTGATTTTTAGTCTCCCTTTATCAAAAAATCGCCCGTCGTAACGAATTTCGTCTTGTTCTTGGTACAGCTTTGCTGCTTCGTCAGGCTTTATTAAAAGTTCGATTCCATTTTTAATCACGAGGAGACAAGCTTTTGGTAAGTTGTCCTTAGGAGGGTCGATAAAAGGGGTTTTCTTCTTTTTATAACGCTTACGCAAAGAGTTTGCCCAGGCTTGGTAATTCTCAGGCTGAAATAAGGGGGCCGTGATGTTTACGACCGACGCCCGGTCCGGGTCTGCTTCGTTTATCTGCTTCGCGATTTCGTCTAATTCGGAGCAAGGAAACCCTTCTTCGCCGTTTTTGCTGAACGTAATCGCGTAGCGGTAGCGGTAGGACGAATCCTTCTTTTCTTCCTGGGTATGTTTTTGGGCATGTTTGGTTAGGCTACTTTTCCGTTGGAACGTGCGAGAACATTCGGAGCAGCGAAATGGGTGACGTTGGGTACGATGCTTGTCCACATCGGTTTTGTCCGGGAAGGTCAGGTCGCAGTCGGGACATTTTTCCTCGGCGGGAGCACTTTTCCCGCCCAACTCCTCGGCGGGAGCACTTTTCCCGCCCAACTCCTCGGCGGGAGCGCTTTTCCCCCCCAGCTCCTCGGCGGGAGCACTTTTCCCCCCCAGCTCCTCGGCGGGAGCACTCTCCCGCCCCAGCTCCTCGGCGGGAGCTTTACTGAACAAAGAAGCGAGACACATCGAAAGTTTATTGATAAAAGGATCGACACAACTTTTCTTCCGCTGAAAGACAAACGACCGCATTAACGTACTGTATAGTTTAGAATCCGACGGGAGGCTCCGGTAAGCCTCAAGATCCGAAAAAAAGTGGGTTTGGATCAGGGTGAACCCAAGTTGTTCCAAAGCTTCTTTGAAAAAATCGAAGTAAAAAAGGTATTCCGTTTGGTCTTTAACCAGGCTGTCCGGATCTTTGATATCCAGAAAAATGTCGTCCCCCAAAAAAGACGGCGATTCCGATTGATACTTCTGTTTAATAGTAAAAGTCGGGTTATTAACGATTCCTTGGGATTTAGAAAGTAAGAGACGAGTTTTGAGTCCATCCAACACGGTCCCTACAAAAATCCCTCCAGTCGGAACAAACCGGTTAATCGATCTTAAAAAATCGGTCCACGTTTGTTTATTCTTCGTAAGATAAGTGAGCGAGAAAAAAGCAACGACCGAATCGATACGCCCCCCCCCCACAACGTCGGCTATCGTTTGCGTATCTTCAATGACCGTATTAATAAGAGTCACCTGGTTTTGGGGTGTTCTGGACGCCATCGTTTGACGGCGTCGCGCGAATTCTGTTCGATGAAATTCGTCGGGTTCAACTGCATAGACCGAATACTGGTTCTGATTCCATTTATGAAGGTCGCCACCGCGCCCCGACCCAATGTCAAGAAGCGTCTGTCCCTTGGGGACATAGGTATTCAACAACGTTTTTTTCTGAAGGTTAGAGACCCGCCGGAAAAGTTTTAACGTATACCCTTTTATAGTGTCTTGGCTAATTGGGTTGTTAATATCTCTCCACACACTTTGTGCTGTTGTAATCGAATTGGGAAACGGTTTATCTTTTCGAACGCGAAATGGAACGAACTCGCCATTTCTGTAAAAACATTCCACGGTTTTCTCTGCTACCGAAACCCCGTTGAGCATCCCGCCTTCAACAACAACGCCTGGATTCGAATAAGGGAAATCGCGATCCCCAGTAAACAAGACCTTCTTTCGATACCGCCCTGCGCCTACAAGCAGCGCATACGTGTCTTTTTGCCGAACTTCAAAATAAAAATCAATGCTTAAAAGATCCGGGGGTTTCCATTTCCATGTATTCATGTTAGAGTAAGCCTGAAGAGCGGGTTGAAAAATTAGCCCGTCAGTCCCGACGCTCTGGGTATGGTAAGTTCGAGTATCTTTCAACGCATTCCGCACATTGCCATAAAAGTCCGCCAAACTATAAAATTTTTTAGAATAGAAAGAGAGAATAGGAGAATCCAAACACACCCTCACATCCTGGACAAAACGATCGGCTTGGAAAATATGTTTTCGTTGAGTAAACGACTCGGTTCGGACATCCTGTCTCTTGTTGAAAAGAATATCAAAAGCATAGAACGAGGGCGGATTGCCTTTCTCTTCCGCCTCTTTTTCCAGATATTCTCCGTCGATTATCGTTCCGTGAAGCTCAGCACACCCTTTGCCGACTTTGGAGAACCGGTGCGAAAAGAGGTCGCAGAGAAAGGATCCAAACGAGGTGATGAAAAGAAACTTTCGCACGCCGTCAAGTTTAATGGTGGTGTCCCAAGCTGAGTTATCAGCAGTCACCTCCAATAAATTTTTGTATTTAATAGAAATTGGACGGTTCACAAAAAAATTAGCAAATTTAGTGGAAGATTTAACGTTAAACAGCCCATTAAAAACGCGAATGACTTGTTCGGAAGTCTCCTCTTCCCGAACCGGCGGAGTCGGCGCTCCGCTCCGTCGAAGACCGCTGCGGGAGACTCCGCCGTCCTTCGGTCTCTGAGCGGAGCGACCGGGGACCGCCGCCGCCGCCTTCTGCTCCCGGCCCCGGTTCGGCGTCCGCTTCGCGGTCTGGCGAATCCATTCCGCCACAGCCGAGACCGCGTCAATAAACCCGGACGTCGTACACCCGGAAATCCGTTCGATTTCGATTTCGTATTTTTTCCGCTCGACAGATTCCCACGGTTTCTTTTCGGACACTTCCGTAAAATCTACCTGGACCCCTTTCCATGGCTTAAACGTCGTCCGGAGCCGAGTTCGAGAAATTTCAGGAGGAGATTTAGCGTCGAATTCGTTGGACTGAACCGGTTCTTCTAACGAAGCACCGATCCTGACGCCAAGAGTTTTAAGGTCAACGTAATCGCTACGGAACGAAGTTTTACGCTGAAATGTGAGAGTAGAGGTTTTGAGATTTAGTATCTTGCGAACCCCTTTTATAATTTCAATTAACGTCTGCGTTGTTACGGGTTCCAATGAGGTCAACCTTCTTATTTCACCCTGAACTTTTGCGAAAACTGCTGGAGATACGCCAGGCTCGAAGCCGGTTGCCCTAAAAGTCCCGAACCGGGCTTCGACTTCGCAGGAAAGAGGGAGTTCGATGAAGGCTTTGATAGGAGTGAAAAAGGCGTACACTCCTTTTTTTTCCGGCTTTTTATGACGCGACATGCGGGTCTGGTCTTCATGGCGTACGGCGGCGTATATCGCCTTTAGAATATCTGGTTCCGAAGGTAAATTTCTTTTTGCCATTTATCCTTTCCTTTATCAGAGCTTTCTTTTTGAACGTTTTCAATTTTTTCTCTTTTTCGTGAAAGAAAAAGAGAAAGAGACCAAGCCAAGCATATACATATATAATAGAGTAAAATTTACAAGGTAGGGTGACCCAATGACCCATTAGCAACTCGAGCGATGTTCCAATTGTTGGCTATAAAAATTCCGACAAACGATTGCGGGAACGGCGCTTCCTCGGCGCCACCGAGCCACCACTCGAGAACCTCCCCACTCGTCCGGAAAGGAACGCCACCTCCGTTGGGAGTGACCCCGGCTGCGGCGATCGCTGCGCCGGAGGGGACATAGTCCAGCGATACATTAGCAAGTTTGCTGTAATTGGTGCTCCCGCTGGGGTTGTACAAGAAACTGTTAAGGGCGTAACTGTACATATGGTAACCCACTTCCTCAGGGATAGCGACGGAGTAGTAGTAGGGGACCGTAAGGGAGTAATAATCGGATCCCAGAACGACACGAAGAGTCGATTCGTACTTAAGAGAAGCTTGGGCAAGAGGATCGATGCCGTTACAAACCTTCCCCATCAAAGGCGCTTCCGTACTATAGTTCGACCATTCTCCACCTTGTCCGCCAAGTTGGAGGACTGAAACATTCTGTGCCATAAAATAAAAGCTGTAAATAGAATGGCTCAAACGGAGATCTTGGGAAGTAATTGCAGTCAGGTCGTTGAACGCCCGTCGGCCAATCGTCTGGGTTTGCTTGATAAGCATATCCCGAGGCGCGTCGCCCATTTTAACACGTTCGTCGTTATGGACGACTGCGTAATGGACCCAAGTTCCCGGACGAACAAGGGCAGGTACTTGATTTAACGTGTCGCGGATGAAGACATCGTTAAGCGTGGCGGGGGCGAGATCGACTTGTGCGCCACCAGGTCCAACGTTTTGATATGATTTGTGACTTTCTAAAATAATCAACTCTTGCCATCGGCGGAATGTATAATTGATTTTGACATCGTTAAAAGGGAGGGCGGCGATGGGAAGCGCGACCCCTGAATCAAGAGTGAACCAGAAAGGGAGCGGGATTTGGAAAAATCCACCGGTTCCAAGATACGTTGGGACGGACCCGGTCGGATCAACGCCTGGGGGGGGAATGGAAGCAGCATCGCCTCCTGATTTAAACTCAGTCATCGCGGCAATGTCGCCGATCATATTGTTGTAACCCGTCCATTTGGACGCCGGAAGTCCAAAACGAGCGTTGGCATCTAGAAAGTAATTGTCGAATTCTTGAACTGTTAGTTCGTTAAACGTGATACTGATATGGGCAAACAAATTGTGCATCAGATTACGGGTCCAGGCAATTCTTGAGTGATTGAAGATCGGCTGGGCTGGATCGACAGCTTTGATATTCAAATAGACTTGAGGAATTTGAGCCCGAAACCAAACATTCAAAACGTAGTCGCCACTTCGATTAACCGAAACTGAAGCGTTTTGGGCTCCGAAATCGTGGACGCCGTCGTTACGCAGGATGACGGGGATAAAAGAAAACCAATTTGATTTTTGAACGCCGCGGACAAACCAAGTAATGGCTTTAGGTCCACCATAAATAAACCCTTCGGGTTCTGAAAATGTAGCCAAATCAATAAACACAGTACTGGTCGAGACAGAATTAGTAAATGCCATTTCTCTACACCAAGAAAAAAAAAATGAAATTTTTCTTCTTATCCTCTAAGAGAAAAAAAGGTAGGGTTGGTGTTTGTCGTGTTCCATTTCAAATCCTTTTAAAAATACCGATTTCTTCTCACTCGTGACGTAGTCACTAACGAACCGACTTTAGTCGGCGTCGCGGACCGACCAACCACAAACTCACACTTTCACTAAGTCACCCGCTGCGCGGTCGGGAGCCGAAGGCGTCGGCGGAGCCTCCCCGAAGGCTTCCGGGACGAAGTCCCTCCACTCGGTGGTCCGTGACTTATTGAGAAGAAATTAAAATTTAATCAGTTACGCTCCAATTCCCATCAGCATACTATTAGCTGCTACGCCGGAGGAATTTCCATAATAACCATCCGTTCCGCCCATGTCGTCCTCCTCCCCCCCCTGTCCATTGAACCCGGCACAACAGGAATCTCCCCCAGCTCCCCACCGATGCGTTTTTCCAGGACCCGAATTCAGCCAAGCAAGTCCGTTAATCGTGCCGAGCCCGGCTGTCATTTTCTCTTTCGATTTTGAAGATGATTTTGCCGCCCAGATTGCCAATATAGCGACTACAAACACAATGATAATTCCATATTCTAGTTCGATGTTAGTTCCGTTATTGCTCGCCATCTTACTTTGAGAAATTAAAATTTTTATTAAAAAAAAAACAAAATGTAATATACAACAATGTCAACAAACGATAAATCGGACAACGAGAGTAAATCTACCCGGTCAAGCGAATCAGTATTTTACACTAATATTACCAAACAACTCGAGGACATTCATTCAATCTTAAAACAAATATACGACACTTGTATACAATTTCACGAAACCGATCAAGAGTTTATTTCCGAAGAATCCTTTCTTTTAGAGGAAGGACTTTCTAAAGAAAGAACTAAACAAGAAATAGAACATGAAGCACTACGTACAGCGTTTCGTAACAAAACTGAAAAAGAGCAGAAGCGGAATCAAGATCGCATTCTAAGAAAGGCGCGTTCTTTAATTGCCGAACAAAATAAAAATTCTCAAGTATGGGATTAAAAAAAAATGAAATTGATTGTTATTTTAAATCAAGTTATTAACAATAATAATGGCAACTTTGAGTAAGAATTCAAACTTTAAAATTTTTATTCTCTCTCTTCTCAGACGTCTAGATTTAAATCAACAAAGTCTGGACGCGTTTACTGATGAAGAGAGTATGATTGAATTTTCCCGAGCGTTTACCCATAAAACATGGTCCAAGTCGTTTAACTATGAACGTTATGAGTTTTTGGGGGATACTATCATAAACGACACTGTTGCTCACTATATTAGTGTTACTTTTCCCCATATACAAAATGTTGCTTGGATGACTCGGATCAAACATACTTTAATCAGTAAAAAATATTTAGCTGGTCTTGCCCATAAGGCAAAGTTTTTGGAGTTTATCCGGTATGGAGATGAACTCAAGCCTATTTTAGCCTGTTCTTATGAAAAAGCGACTGCTTCCTTGAACAAAGAATATCTTTCTATTCTTGAAGATGTTTTTGAGGCTTTTATTGGAGCGTTACGCGACATTGTGGATAAACAAACAGTTGACGGGGTCGGGGGTATTATTGCTCGGAACATGGTCTGCACATTCCTCGATAAAAAAACTATTTCCGTGAACTACGACGACATTTTTGATTCTAAGTCGCGTCTCAAAGAAATTTATGATAAATACCACTGGGGGTTTTCGGTTCGTAACAAAGGCACTCACGGTACGTTTACAGCTTCAATGATCATTGGGCGCGAAAGGGATGGCTCTTCGAGTGTTGAAGTGTATGGGTATCCGTACGGAACTAAAGAAAAAATTTCCGCTAATCGAAGACTTCTATGCATTACCCCGGGCTTTAGCAAAGAAGTCGCGCAACAGAATGCTGCTAAACAAGCTCTTGAAGTACTGAGGACTAAATATAATATTCACGAAGATCGGTCGAGTCCTAATTAGAATTAGGTTGAGAGGTTTGTTTCTTCTTTCGTCTGAAAGAAGAAACTTTAGTTAGAATTGTTCTACCACCGGAGCGAATCGACTACCGGGAGGGGGGAGGGGGGAGAGACTCCGGCTCCGGGCTGGAGTGACGAAGTCACTTGTGGTGAGGGCACTTGTGGTGGTGGGTGCGGTATGATCTTCTTCCTCCCAGGTCCTCCCCCCCGCCGATCTCGCCCATCTCGCCTATCTCAACTCCCTCTGGTGTCGATTCTTCATCCGAGGTACGTTGGGTACGGCTGTATAGGTTGCTCCCAAACTCTTTCAAATACTTCTTGGCGCCTTCAAGTGTATTGTTTGGTGCACGAAATAAAGCAAATCCATAAATTGAGGCTCCACAGATAATCAGAATAAAAACGATTAATATTACTAACGGGATTGTGGTACTCTTCTCCTCGCGCTTCAGATCATTATTTATTGTTTTAATAGAGTTAATTGTCATACAAGTTACAATAATTCCTAGCAAACCTACTACCCAGACACTTCCAACTAAAACCCAGAAAGCTTTTTTGGATACACACGCGGATTCGGACATTTGTATATATACACAAATATAAAAATTAACTTAAATAAATTTTTGTATATTCAAACCCCTATGGGACTTTTATGCAAAGGAAGATCATTTATCCAATCTTAAATTTAAAAAATTAAAATATAATCTAAATTTAATGAAACATAAAGATAAACTTTTAAGATTGAGACATCAATATATAAAAGAACTGGACGTATTGAACCGAGAGATAGAATCGGAAAAAGGGAAGAAGGTTCGATTTTCCCCTGAAATCGAACAAATTTGGGGGGGCAGTAGTGACTCTATCACTCATGACGCAGTCACTAACTCCGTTAGCGGTGACGCAGTCACTAACTCCGTTAGCGGTGACGCAGTCACTACCTGCTCTTGTAAATGGGTCTTGGATTGTACTTTAGAAAATAATATGTGGAAATGTATGAGACTATTCATATAAATATTTATACTGAATCCACATCTTTGATCGAGCTTTTTAAGTTTATGAGCCTTATAACGTAAATACAAACACCAACACCACTCCTCCGTCTTTAGGGAGATCGCCTTCAGCGATGGAGGACTTAACGCAATTAAGTAGGGGTTTTTGACACCGACTTCGTCGATGCTAACATAGACGAAGTCCGACTCTTCGAGTCTAGTGACTCCGTCCGACTCTTCGAGTCTAGTGACTCCGTCCGACTCTTCGAGTCTAGTGACTCCGTCCGACTCTTCGAGTCTAGTGACTCCGTCACTGTGAGTTTGTGTTTGTATTTAATGATTTCTCCATCTGATTTAAATTGAATTAGTTAATATTAAAAACTATATATAAAAAAAAAAGATGCCGCCACCTGTAGATTTTAAAATTGCTTTGTCTGAAGCTTTAGAACCTTATTATGGGAAAAAATTAACCAAGAAATATGTGTGGTCTATTTGCCACCGAACTAAATCGCCTCAACGGGCTTATCAAATGGTAGGCAACTTAATTTTTAATTATGAAATGAAAGAACAGGGAGGTGAATATATAGACCCACAAAAAATTTTGTGGGAACCTTTAGTCGAAGATTGGGAGTCGTGTCTTTATGATAAAGAAAAAAAGGATATTGAAAAACTCTATTCGGAAGCTGGGAAACCCATGGTGAAAGAAGGTGCTATCAACTGTAAACGGTGCGGAAAAAATAAATGTTTTTACTATCAAATTCAGACTCGTTCGGCCGACGAAGGAATGACGACGTTTTACACCTGTACCGAATGTGGGAATCGGTGGAAGAAGTAAATTTTTTATCTTCTAGACCGCTGTGCAGACGCCGAAGGGGAACTTGGGTTGAATATTTTTTTTTAAGATGAAAAAAAATATATATATATAAATGGACCCTATTTATATAGTCCAAAGTACTCAAAAAAATTCTAAATACAGCTATGTTATTACAGAACAAGAAGCGAAACAGTACATTCGAGAAAAAGCTGAAGCTGTGAGAACACGTCTTTCTGTCAACCCTCTGCTCAAAGTCTATACCACGAGCGATAGCAACCAAGATGTCAAAGTTTTAGTTCAAAAAATAGGGAATATGTGGAATGGATTTTTAGAAGAAAATGTGACCTTTAGTTATTTTCCAGTAAACCATGTTTTGCACGAACCTGCCGAAGAGAAAACCGATTCTGAAGACGAGGAAGACGAGGAAGACGAGGAAGACGAGGGATTTATTATCGGGAAGGTAAAAGAACTCGGTTATGATAGCCATCACTTACGGCTATAGTACGGTATGGAGACGATAAAAAAACGGGGTGATCCAATCACTCGTGACGAAGGTCTGGAGAAAGTTCACTATATCGAACAAATTTTAAATAATTCTTAATTTTGTAATAATAAATGAAGTGGTGCTTCTTCGTTTTATTTTTATTTTTAGTTTGTTTGGTTTTTATTACTATTTCACGGGATCACTATTCTTTTGTTAAATATATTGGACAATGGTCTCCTCGGTTTCGGAGTCGTTATATAGGAAAGAAAACTTTTTATGATATTTGTCAGAACAAGTATGAAAGTTATTTGTTTTTAACAAAACTGGGTATTCCTGTTCCTCGTTTGTATTATTACGGGTTCTTACACAAAGTTGATTTTGATACCCTCCCTTCTTCTTTTGTTATTAAAACCGTAAAAGGGTTTGGATCTCATACGGTTTTCCCCTTTAAAGAAGGGGTTAATCAATTTGATAAAACCATTAGTCTGGATGATGTTTTAGAAAAAGTTAAGGGTCGCCTTAGCATTATCGAAGAATTTTTGAAAAATACAGATGGAGAATATTCTATCCCTAATGATTATAAAGTGTTCTGTTTTGATGGCGTCCCGGAATTTATTTTACTGAAAAGATACAAAAATTCTTTGTATCGACAAAAATATTACACTGCTACAGATTGGAAACCGTTGAAAGATCTTCGGACTGCTTCTACGGATACTGTTGTTCCTAAACCAGTTGAACTGGATGAAATTCTTCAGTTAGCTAGAAAAATAGGTACATATTTTAGAAATAATATAGTGCGGATGGATTTTTATGTGACGGATCGAGGGGTAATATTCGGGGAGTTTACCCCGCATCCTTTTGGGGGGGTTGGGTATACTCCTTGGGGGAAACGCTATCTGAATAAACTGATGAAGAAACATAAACTCTTTATTCTTTCCTAATTTTTCCTAGCAATTTTTTGTGGGTGTGTTCAATTGGAAATATATATACTGGTATTACCAATAGGTCCAGCCCCGAGTAAACGAGTGTCCTTCTTCTTTGTCTCTATATTTTGGCGTCCAAATCCACATAACATTTCGGAATTTAGAATACCCGTGAGCTAAAGCGCCGTTGTGCGAGTTCGACAAGTCATCCATACTACGTATTACTAATACGCAGTATTATGGGAGAAAAGCGACGGGAAGCGAACCACCAACCAACCAATCAGGGACTCCGTCCCTCCAGTCCGGACCTCCGAAGGAGGTCAGAACGAAGTTCTGTTCACGGAAGAGTGCGGAAGATCCCGAAGCCTCCCGGTTCGTTAGCAATAACGACCAAAGTCAGACTCTTCGAGTCTCCACTAAGTCACCCGCTGCGCGGTCGGGAGCCGAAGGCGTCGGCGGAGCCTCCCCGAAGGCTTCCGGGAGTGGATTGCTGCGTTATTGGCGATAATATTTGTTAGACAAAATATCCTATAGATTGGATCCTTTTATTAAGCTTCAAGAAGACAAAAATAAGTTAAAATTTATAAAATTGAAATGTAGAATTAAGTTTCTATTCATAAACCACACAAAAATGTCAGGCAATTATGTTTTTCTTCCAGTCAATCAAGCTAATGTTGATAATATTGAAGTTGGCGACCCTGAAGAAATAGTTACAAAAGATGGGACGAAATTTATGAGATCTTCAATTACATACAGGAACGACCGGGGGGATCTGTGCGATATGTATTTTGCAGGACCCAAACAGTTCTCTTTTGGGATCTCCCCCGAATATCCTTTTGGGCTTCCTAAACACGATCAGACTAACGATAAAATCAAAAGTTTTAAGATTTGCTACAATATTTGTGATATGCGCAACGTCATTAACCCTTCCAAAGAAGAGCAGTATATGGAAGAAATTTTTACCGGAATTCATCAAAAAGTTGTGGAGGCGGCCCACCAAGAATCAACCTTAAAAAAGATCGGGCCTGCCCAAGCTATTGTTATTCGTTCTGCTAAGCAGAACAACGAATCCCACGGCGGGGTCAAACCGGTTTTATCCTTGGGAACGACAATATCCCCCCATAATCCCAACCAACGTGTCCCCGATCCCAGTAAACCAAAACGAATCTATGCTAAACTTTTATCATCTAAACGTCCTCATGAAGATATCATTATCCATACTAAGTTTTACGGTCCTGGAAATAAAAATGTAGATCCGAAAAAATTTATAAATGTTCAAGGGTTCTTAGAACCTGTATTCAACCTTCAGTCGATTTACTGGGGGGCTCACGGGTCAACCCCGTATGGGGCGTCTATCCAGATCAAATTGTCTGAAGCAAACTTTACTCCAATGTCTCGGAATGGGCCTCCAAAACGGATGCTAAGCGCTAACACTGCTACGGCTGAAGAGGATGATCAGAGCGATGATGATGATAATCCGAAAGATGACAAAGTTGTAGTCGAAGACGAACCTGAAAATATGTCTCCTTCGGATCAGCTGTCTCGAATTGGTTCAGAAAACGTTCCGGAAGACGTTCCGGGACATGTTCCGGTTGTCGTTAAAGCGTCTCGGAGGAAGCAAACGAAGAGGCGAGTAATTCGTAAACAGCCTATTTCTACTTAACTTTGCCAGTTAAAATTTTCTTCTCATTACAAAAGAGAAGAAAATATTCTTTTTTATCAGCAGAGTTTAAATTGTGATGGGAGTGTAGCTTTCGACTTTAATCACTACGTCTCCAGTTATCTTTGCTCCGCTTTTCCGTTGGATTGACGGAAAAGTAAACTGCGTTATTCCAATGGGAAACCTAAAGTTGTACAAGATTGAATTAATGTTCGGATTTTTAGTTCTTATCTGTACGTCAGTGTGTGTAAGGTAGGACATAGTCTCCACTTGAAGATAGTTTAATAAGTTATCAACGGCTGTCCCTCTTATATAATAGAAGGGGCGTCCGGGGTCGCCTGTGAATCTCCCGGTCCCCCCCTTCATTACAAAGGAGAAATAATAAGGAGGGTGGCACTTGCACGGGTGGTGGTGGCACTTGTGGCACGGGTGGCACTTGCACGGGTGGTGGTGGCACTTGTCGCACGGGTGGCACTTGCACGGGTGGTGGTGGCACTTGTCGCACGGGTGGTGGTGATGGCGGGGTTTTGAATAGTTGATGACCGTTATTTTAAAAACTCCTCTCAAGCCCCTGAAGTTTTGAGGTTTCCTTGTATTAAGAATACTTGTTGGAGTAGCAGATATTGTAGTATTAAACGCCCAAGAGTTCAAAGGAGGAACAACAATAGTAGCCATTTATAGTATAAGGTATAATTTTTGCAAAATTAATTAACAAAATGATTTATCCTATATAATTAACAATGACAACTACCGGTCCAACTAAATTTGAGTATAATACAGATGTCCAACACCTTCTCAATTTGATTGTGAATACGTTTTATTCTACTAAAGAGGTTTTTTTACGGGAACTTATTTCAAACGCTTCCGACTCATTAAACAAATTAAGGTATGATTCACTGACTAACCCTCAAGTTTTAGCGGACACGAAAACACTTACAATCGAAATTGTCCCCAACAAGACTCTGAATACATTAACCATCAGAGATACAGGAATAGGAATGTCGGAAGAGGACCTCATTTCAAACCTCGGAACGTTGGCCCATTCCACTACCAAAAATTATTCTGGCGAGGGCAACCCCCTCCAAAACATTATAGGGCAATATGGAGTAGGCTTTTATTCAGCGTTCTTAGTCTCTGACAAAGTAGTAGTTCGATCAAAAAAACCCGGATGTCCTCAAGCAGTTTGGGAATCATCTATTAAAACCCATTCGTTTACCGTCAAAGAGGATTCTGACCCCCAGCTTCTCCGTGGAACTGAAATCGTATGTTTCCTCCAAGACGAACATAAAGAATATTTAGATGAAACTCGTCTCCGCGATCTTGTCCGTCACCATAGTCAATTTATCGACTTCCCGATCCGTTTGTGGGTGCAGAAGGAAAAAGAGGCGGATTCATCCAACAGCGACCAGTCGGACGACGACGACGAAGAGACGAAAATAGAACTAGTCAAGCCGTCACATCCTATCGAAGGGATCGAGGAATGGAGTCTCCTAAACGACAAACTTCCTCTCTGGACCCGGGTAGCAGATTCGGTGACTCCTGAAGAACACCAATCTTTCTACAAAACTATTTCCCACGACTGGGAAAATCATCTCGCAGTTAAACAATTTTCCATTGAAGGAAAAGTCAATCTCCGCGGAATTTTGTATACTCCGTCTCGAGCTCCTTTTGATATGTTCGAACCTTCCAAACTCCAAACCAACATCAAACTCTACGTACGCCGTGTTTTTATTCTAGATGACTGTAAAGATTTTTGCCCCTCATATTTAAACTTTGTGCAAGGCGTTATCGACTTTACTGACCTCCCTCTCAACATTTCGCGCGAAACCATTCAAAATCAAAACACGATAATGGATATCGTAAAAAAGCATATCGTAAAACAATGCTTAGAAATGTTTACCCTCCTTTCCAATAATCCAAACAAGTACAAAAATTTCTACAACTTATTCTCTAAAAATCTCAAGTTGGGATTCCACGAAGACCCGTTCAGTAGGAAAAAAATAGTAGAACTCCTCCGCTTTCATTCTAATAAAAGTCTTGAGACAATGATTTCGTTGCAAGAGTATATCGACCGAGCCGACCCCGACCAGAAAAATATTTATTATCTTGACGGCGAATCTTTAGAATCCCTTTCCTCGTCGCCTTTGATCGAACTCATGAACAAACAGGGACTAGAAGTGCTCTTGCTTACTGAACCTATAGATCCTTTTTTAGTTCAAAATCTAAAAGATTACAAAGGGAAACCTTTAGTGTCTGTATCGAAAGAACTTGTGTTAGATTGGGATCCTACACAAGAAGATCATTTTCATCAAAAATTTAACCCTTTATGTACCCATATTAAATCTATTTTGGGAAATAAAATTGAAAAAATCGTCATTTCTAAACGGTTAATCGATTCTCCATGCGCTCTTTCAACGTCTGAGTTTGGATGGTCGGCTCGAATGGAACAAATTATGAAGACTCAAACGATGCGGGACAGTTCAATGCATTCTTTTATGGCGTCGAAAAAAATTCTCGAACTCAACCCAACTCATTTTATAATCCAAAATCTCCAGGAAACTTTTTCTGAGAATCCAGACGATCGGTCCATCTCTACCTTGAGCTGGATTCTTTACGACACAGCGTTATTGACCTCCGGATTTTCTTTACCCAACCCTAAAGACTTTGTTCAACGAATATATCAGGTTATAGCAGAGAACAAAGAGACGAACGAAGAACCGGAGAGCGAACTCGAAAGAGTTCAAACGACCTCAAAATAATCCTTAATATAAGATTTGATAAAAACAAAATAAATAAAAGTATTTCTTAATAAAAATTAAGAAACCAATGAAACCTAATTTTAGCAATATGTATAATTCTTTAACTTCATCTCGAAGTCATCCAAATAGATCTCTTCAACTCTCTTATACAATCCCCCCGCCCCCCTCTTTTTTGGCGCCGGATCATCCTCCTAGTCCTTTTCTACTGGATTCTCCTGCTCCTCCGATTCCCCCGCCTTTTGTCCCATCGCCGTCTCCCGAACCTTTGCCTCCAGTTTTCGTTCCAGACTCTTTTTATAGCGATAAACCCGACCCACCGCTCCTATCAGAGCGAAATTGTCTTCCCTATCAACCACAATTAAACGAACCGTGGCCCTCTGTGCGCCCGAAACGTGCTTACACCGAAGGGTCTCATCCTTCTTCTGATTTTTCTTGCCTTTGTGAGCAGCTGACCCAGAGCCAAAACCAAAAAAGTCAGCTCATCCAAAGCATTACTCACTTTGAAAACTATATAGCACGTTATCCTCAATACGAACGAGGCTTCGACTTTAATCAGGACAAATGTTTGGATAACGCTGAACGTAAACTTAAAAAAACCAAGATTTTGTTAGAAAAAAATAAATGCCAAATTTCAATACTAGAATCACAAATTCCGCCGAAAAAGGGATTCCCGATCTACTACCCCCTTCCTATACCCCCCCAAGATACGGAAAAGAACCGTTCCTCTAAAAAAAATACAAAGTTCTTTAAAATTTTTAAAAAACGGGCAAAAACGTGGCCATATTCCTAGACTCTTCGAGTTTAATAATTACATTATTACATATACATCATAGACATAGAAATGGAAGCCGAGGAATAATCGGCAGGCCACAATTTTTCAACATGATGGGGCGAAATGGCGAGCGGAAAGGAGCATTTGGTTATGAAAGAGGGAGACAGCGCTCCAGTCGATCCGTCGGGGAGTGTCACGTGGTGGAGGAAATTGATACGGGATACGATCTTATTGATGATCCGTCCGAGCGTCCGGATCCCTTCCGACTGTATCTTGTCTATTTTGGATAAAATCGTCTGCGCTCCCTCTGTTGTCAAAGAAACCTTGTCCGGGTTCATTCCTAGGTTGTCAAGCGCTTGCGGGAGTAAATATTTCTTCATAATTTCGATTTTGTCTTTGTCCGAGTAAGACGGGACATTGAGGATTCGGAGTCGATCCCGCAAGGGAGGTGAGAGGAGAGAATCGTCGTTCATGGCAAACAGAAAGAGTATTTTGGAGATGTCGTGGGGAAACTCCGATAAAAAATCGTCTTTGAATTCCACGTTCTGGGAGGGGTCGGTAATATGGAGAAGCGCTGACTGGACTTCGTATCCCCCTACGGTTTCTCCTAATTTGTCAATTTCATCAAAGAAGATTATTCCGTTAGCATACTTCATCCGTTTCAACGCTTTGAGGATAATGCTCGGCTCGGCGCCGACCCATACGTTGTCGTTTCCTTTGAGGAGACTCGAATCTTTTAACCCGCCCAACGCAATTCTTTCAAAAGGGAGACCGAGGGCTTCTGCCAACGTTTGGCAGATCACAGTCTTGCCTACTCCGGGTTTTCCCTTCAAAGCAATATGACCATGTTTGTGGTAGGGGTTGGTGATGCGGTTTACTACTGTTTCTAACATTTCTTCTTTGACATGCTTCATCCCGTATATTTTCCTGTCGAGTTTTTCTTTTATATGGGTACAATAAAGGTTAATTCCACTATGATTCATTGGGTCTAGGGGAGATTTTATAATTTTCTGGTAGGGGAGGCTAAGTGCCCACTTGAGTTTTTCTCTTAAGGAAGCATATTGCGAACTTTCGGTGTCGTAGCGTTGGAGTCGTTCGTACATCTCGAGGAGTTCTATTTTTACTTTGTCAGACGCTTCTTTCTCAAGAATTTGATATCGGGTTGGTTTAAGTATACGTTTTGTATGAACTAGACGTTTTTCTTCTTTTTCATAAAATTTGAGGTTTTCGTTATTGATGGATTCGTGGGATGTTAGAATGTCTACAATTTCGTCGCGGAGATAATTATAGGCTCGTGACGGAGTCTCTATCGTTTGGAGAATAGAGAAGAGTTCTATTATGTTCTGGAGTTCGGGCGCTGAAAGGTTTGATCTTAAAATCTTTTTAAGAGAGGGCGTCCGGTTTTTTATAGATTTCTTAATTCTCGAGAGTTTCTTTTTTTCGGGTGCCGGAAGCTGTTTTTCTTCTTGTTCGGCTTCGTACCGAGATTGGACAACCGATTGGAGGAGTTGAGTCAGAGGATGGTCGCGTTCGAACACCCAGTCGGGGTCGTCTTCTTCGACGATAAAGTTTTCGATGTCGTCTTCGTTTTCTTCGTTGTCTTCGACTTCTTCGACTTCTTCGTTTTCTTCGACTTCTTCGTTTTCTTCGGATTCCTCGACTTCTT
>Ga0209976_10000683_pt1 | contig 21324 bp, 21 predicted proteins | sample SumtaG_FD_182806 | JGI IMG/M metagenome (GOLD analysis project Ga0209976, IMG submission 182806) | Deep subsurface microbial communities from Indian Ocean to uncover new lineages of life (NeLLi) - Sumatra_00157 metaG (SPAdes) (version 2) | ecosystem: Environmental > Aquatic > Marine > Oceanic >...
GGAGTATCTTTGGCAGTATGCAGGGCAGGAGCAGGCTCTAAAAAATTAGAGCTTTTTAAATATATAAATGAGATTTCTAAAAAAATATATAAGATATCTGTAAAAGAACCCAAACTACCTGATCCTTTGTTCAATATAATTAATGGTGGAGTTCATTCTGGAAGTGAATTAGATGTTCAGGAATTCATGGTTGCAATAAATGAGAAATCATTTTCAAGAAAGCTGCAAATGATTTCTGAAATTTATCACCAGCTTAAAGAGCTTCTTTTGAAAAGGTATGGCAAGCTGGCAATAAATATTGGAGACGAAGGAGGTTTTGCTCCGCCTTTTACGGCTTCAGAGCAAGCCTTGGAATTTATTTTTAAAGCAGCAGAAGATTTAAATTACAAAACCAAGACAAAGGTTGTCTTAGACGTAGCTTCCTCTCAGTTTTTTAAACATGGAAAATATGAAATGAAGATTGGTATTTTTACAAGAGACGGATTGATGAGATATTACACAGACTTATTGTCAAAATATCCGATTATGGGATTAGAAGATCCTTTTTCAGAAGATGATTGGGAAGGGTTTGAGCAAATTACTAAAAAACTAGGCAAGAAAATCCTCATTATAGGAGATGATTTATTGGTTACAAATCCAAAAAGAATTAAAAAAGCAAAAACAAGAAAAGCTGTGAATGGTATGATTTTAAAAATCAATCAGATCGGCACAGTTTCAGAAGCATTGGAAGCAGCGAAACTGGCAAAAAAGTTTGGCTGGAAGATAGTGGTTTCCCACAGGTCAGGAGAAACAAACGATGATTTTATTGCTGATTTTGCTGTGGGCATTGAGGCTGATTTTATTAAAGCAGGCGCTCCAACAAGAGAAGAAAGAATAGTAAAATACAATAGATTATTAAGAATTGAGGAAGAATTAAAGCAATGAAAATTCTTTTAATGGTTATTGACGGTTTGGGTGATAAACCGATTAAAGAATTTGACAATAAAACTCCCTTAGAGTCAGCAAAAACTCCAAACTTAGATTATTTGGCATCCAATGGAGCTTTGGGCTTAATAGAGCCTTATATCAGAAAAACTATTCCTACTTCAGAGGAATCTCATTTTAGTTTGTTTGGTTACAATCCCGAAACTTATCATATTAAGCGCGGGATTTTTACTGCTCAGGGCGTAGGTATAAAGCTAGAAAAAGGCGATGTTGCTTTACGGGGGAACTTTGCAACAGTTGGGGATAATTTAAAGATGATTGACAGAAGGGCTGGGAGAATTGAAGAGACGCAAGCTTTAGTAAAATCTTTAAATGGAATGGTGATTGATAATGTAAAGTTTTTGCTGAAAAATACCAAAGGTTATAGAGTAGGCGTGGTTTTAAGGGGCAAGAATTTAAGTGCTAACATTTCAGACGCTGACCCGTTTTATTCAAACTTGAAAACCAAGGTTGAAAAAGTCATTGCTTTAGATAAGAATCCAAAATCTCTTTTTACTGCTAAGGTTTTAAATGAATTTTTAGAAAAATCACACAAGATCTTAAAAGACCATCCTTTGAATAAAAGAAGGGAAGAAAAAGGATTGCTTCCTGCCAATTATGTATTGGTTAGAGGGGCAAGTTCGTTGCATAAGACTCCTAGTTTTAAAAAGAAATACAATCTTAATGCTGCTTGCGTTGCGGGCAAATTCCTTTATCAACAGATTGGAAGATTTTTGGGCATGGATTTAATAAAAGTCAAAGGAGTAGACGGCACCGTTAATACGAATTTAAAAGGAAAAATTAAAGCTGTTGAAAAATGTTTTAAGAAATATGATTTTGTGTTTTTACACATTAAGGCTTGCGATAGCTTAGCTGAAGATGGGGATTGTTCTGCAAAGAAAAAATTTATTGAAAAAATTGACAAAAGTATTAAGCCTTTGTTAAGTTTTAAAGACACAGCTATTATTATTACCTGTGATCACTCAACTTGTTGTCAGACTAAAAGGCATTGCAAAGAATTAATTCCTGTTTTAATATATAAGCCATTAAAGGAATTTAAAGAATCAAAAATTAAGTTTTCAGAAAAAGAATGTAAAAAAGGCAAGCTCGGTCGTTTTAAACAGATTAATTTAATGTCAAAGATTTTAAAGACTATAAAATAAATATGGATCAAAAATTAGTAAGAGAAGCTCAAAAAAGAACAAAAACAATTCCAGTTTCAAGCGGAAGATCTGATAAGGTTAACAGGATTAGCTTTGATGAGCTTGTTTTTGTTCCTGCTCAATTAAACAAAAGACCAGTAGATTATTATAAAGAGGAAATCAGTACAGAAACTATCATTGGCAAAAACAGCAAAAAGCCAATTAAACTCAGAACACCAATTATTTTTGGGGCAATGTCCTTTGGCTCTTTGAGCAAAGAAGCAAAAATTGCTTTAGCTAAAGCTTCAAACATAGCAGGAACAATAGCAAATACTGGAGAGGGCGGTTTGCTGCCTGAAGAAAGAGAATTTTCAAAACATTTAATAGTTCAGTACTCAACAGGAAGATTTGGAATTAGTGAAGAGGTGCTGAAAAAAGCTGATGCAATAGAAATAAAAATAGGTCAGGGCGCTAAAGGAGGAATGGGAGGGCTTTTGCCTGCTGATAAAATAACAGAAGAAATTGCAAAAATTAGAAAAGTAGAAATGGGGAAAGACATTCATTCGCCACCTTATCATAAAGACATAGCAGACATTAAAGAATTGAGAAAAAGAGTTGAGTATTTAAGAGAAGTTACAGGAGGAGTTCCAATGATAATTAAAATAGCTGCTGGAGATATTGAAAATGATGTGAAATTAGCGGTTCAGGCTAATCCTGATATTATTGCAATTGATGGAATGGAAGGAGGAACAGGAGCATCGCCAACCAGCGTTTTAAATAACATGGGTATACCAACTTTAGCAGCTTTATCAAAAGCAAGAGAAGTTTTAGATAAAATGGGAAGCAAGCAGGAGTTATGGATTGGCGGGGGATTGAATGGGCCGGCAGACTTTACTAAAGCTTTGGTTTTAGGGGCTGATGCTGTGTTTTGTGGAACTGTTTTATTGGTTGCTATGGGATGTACTTGCTGCGGTTTGTGTTATCTTGGAAAATGTCCTGGCGGAATAGCAACTCAAGATCCAGAATTAAGAAAAAATATTAATACTGAGCAGGCATCTCAAAATATAGCGAATTTTGTTAAAAACTCTACTGAAGAAATGAAAATGATTGCTGGTGCTTGTGGAGAAAATGATGTTCATAAATTAAACAAAGGTCATTTAAGGGCTTTAAGTTCGGAAATCTCTAAAATAACTAAGGTTAAATTCATAAGTGAATAATCTATGGCAGTAAATTATAAGGTTAATAAAGACAAATGCATTAGTTGCGGAGCTTGTATTTCAGTTTGTCCTGATGGGATGGACTGGGATGATGATGGAAAATCAAAAGTGAAGAATGCAGAAAAAGTGGAAGAATGCGGAGGAGCAACAATTTGTCCTTACGAAGCAATTGAAAAACAAGAATAGCAGTGATTGACACGTTGCCTTGAATTTATATATACTAAAGCCGACAAATATTGTCGGTTTTTAGTTAACATGAGAATTTCTAAAAAAACACAATACGGTTTAAGAGCAATGACCTATTTAGCATCTGTCTTTGACAAAGACAGGATTTGTTCTTTGAGAGAAATCTCTGAAAAAGAAAACATTTCTTTTGATTATCTTGAAAAAATAATTTCACAACTTGAAAAGAATAAGCTGCTTAAATCAAAAAGAGGTATTAAGGGCGGGTATTGTCTGGCTTGTTCGCCCAAGAAAATCAAAGTGGGGGAAATTATTAAAATACTTGAAGAGACAATGGCGCCCGTAGAATGTGTTTCAATGGAAAAAAAATATCATTGTCCGCGGAAAAAGGACTGTAAAACCATCACTGTCTGGCAGAAAGTTCAGGATAATTTAATTTCTACTTTAAATTCCATAACCTTAGCTGACTTAATTAATGAATAATAAAAAAATTATGGCAAAAAAAAGAATATATTTAGATTATGGAGCTACTACTCCCGTGGATCCAAGAGTAATTAAAGCAATGATTCCTTTTTTCAATGAAAAGTTCGGCAACACAATGTCGCTTCATGGTTTTGGTCAGGAAGCGAAATTAGTTTTAGAAAAATCAAGAGAACAAGTTGCTGATTTAATAAAAGCCAAGGCAAATGAAATAATTTTCACAAGCTCTGCTACGGAAAGCAATAATTTGGTTTTAAAAGGCATTGCTTTTTCTAACAGAAAAAAAGGAAATCATATTATTATTTCCCCGATTGAACATCCTTGTATAATGGAAACTGCAAAATGGCTCGAGAAGAATGGTTTTGAAATTAGTAGGCTGAGTATTGATAAGTATGGTTTAGTTGACCCCAAAGAAGTTAAAAAGCTTATTAAAAAAGAAACAATACTTGTTTCAGTCATGCATGCCAATAATGAAATAGGAACAATTGAGCCCATTAAAGAGATTGGTGCAATTTGCAAGAAACAGGGAGTTTACTTTCATACTGATGCAACGCAGACTTTTGGAAAAATCCCAATTGATGTCAATGAAATAAATGCTGATTTATTGAGCGCAAGTTCTCATAAGTTCTATGGACCAAAAGGAGTGGGCTGTTTGTTTATTAGAGAGGGAGTGAAAATCACACCCTTGCTTCATGGAGGAGGGCATGAATCAGGATTACGAAGCGCAACTGTGAATGTGGCTGGTATTGTTGGTTTTGCCAAAGCTGTTGAGCTTGCAAAGAAAGAAATGAAGAAAGAATCAAAACAACTTGCTGAATTAAGAGATAAATTGATCAAGGGAATATCAGGAAATATAAAAGATATCCAGCTCAATGGTCATCCTGAAAAAAGACTGCCTAATAACGTTAATTTTTCTTTTTCATTTGTAGAAGGAGAATCATTGGTTATTCAGCTTGATTTATTAGGTATAGCTGTGTCTACTGGCTCAGCTTGTTCTTCTGATAAGCTTTTACCAAGCCATGTTTTATCTGCAATTAAATTAAAGCCTTATCAAATACATGGTTCTTTGCGGTTTACCTTGGGAAGATGGACAAAAGAAGCTGATATTGATTATGTTTTAAAGGTCCTGCCTAATGTAGTTGAAAAATTAAGAGAAATTTCACCCTATAAAAAATGAATAATAATAAGATTTATACAAAAAAAGTAATTGAGCATTTTAAAAACCCGCATAACTTGGGAAAGATTAAAAATCCGGACGGAATAGGCAAGGTCGGAAATTTGATATGCGGCGATGTAATGCATATATATATTCAGGTTGAAAAGAATAAAAAAGGAAAAGAAATAATTAAGAATATTAAATTTGAAACTTTTGGCTGCGTTGCTGCCCTGTCTACCAGTAGTGTTATCACTGATTTGGCTAAAGGGAAGACTCTTGATAAAGCGCTTCAGATTAATAAAGATGACATTGTTAAAATTTTAGGAGGTTTGCCTGCTATTAAGCTTCATTGCTCTGTTTTGGCCATGGATGCTTTGTCTGAAGCAATTTATGATTATCTGGCAAAGAATAAAAGAGAAATACCAAAAGAGCTTCAAAAGAGGCATAAGAAAATTAAAAAAGATCTGGAGGTGATTGAAAAAAGATATGAAGGGTTGTTGAAAAAGAAATGATAAATATAAAAAAAACTAAACAAAAATCAGTTTCAAGAATTGTATCAGCAATGTCAGGTGGAGTTGATTCTTCAGTGGCCACAGCTTTATTAAGAGAAGCTGGTTTTGATGTTATTGGTATTTTCATGAAATTCTGGGCAGGAGATGAATTGAATAAACAATACAATAGATGTTGCTCAAAAGAAGCAGAAAAAAGAGCAAGGAAAATAGCAGGCATTTTGAAAATCCCTTTTTATGTAATTGATTTTGAAAAAGAGTTTAAAAATCAAATTGTTGATTCTTTTTTAGCTGATTATAAAAAAGGAATAACTCCTAATCCCTGTGTTGTTTGCAATAAAGAGATTAAATTTGGATTATTGCTTAAAAAGGCTAAGAGTTTGGGTGCTGATTTTGTAGCTACCGGACATTATGCCCGGATTAAAAAAGAAAACAGCAAATCAGTTTTAACAAAGGCAAGAGATAAAGAAAAAGACCAGTCTTATTTTTTATGGAAATTAAATCAAAGACAATTAAAACATGTTTTATTTCCAGTGGGAGGATATAAAAAGTCTGAAGTAAGGAATTTGGCAAAACATTTTAAACTGCCTGTTTTTGACACTCCATCTTCTCAAGAAGTCTGTTTTATTCCCAAAACAACAAATGAATTTTTAAAAAAATATCTTAAAACAAAACCAGGGGAAATTGTTGATGTTAAAGGAAGAACAATAGGTAATCATCAGGGTTTATGGTTTTATACAATTGGACAGAGAAAAGGAATCAGGCTTTCTGGCGGTCCTTTTTATGTTGTAGATAAAGATAAAAAGAGAAACTTTTTAATTATCAGTAAGAATGAGAAGGATTTATATAAAAAAGAACTGGTTTTAAGAAATGTTAATTGGATTGATTCTAAAGTGCCTAAACTGCCTTTGAGTGTTAAAGCAAGAATTAGATATAGACACAAAGAAGCTGAAGCCATTGTTTCAAAGATAAAAAATAAATACGTATTAAAGTTTAGAAAACCTCAAAAAGCAATTACTTTTGGCCAGTCAGTAGTTTTTTATGAAAGAAATAAGCTGTTGGGCGGGGGAGTAATCTGCTAAAATTCAATTAATATGCGCTACATTGTTTGTCATTATCATGAAATAGGGCTTAAAGGAAAGAATAGAAAGTTTTTTGAAAACAAGCTTGTTGAAAATATTAAAAAAGTTTTGCCTTTGGGCAGTTTTGAATTTGTTAAAAGAATTTCAGGGAGAATCATTGTAAAGTTGAATGAGAAAGGATTAAAAGAAGAAAAGAAAATTAGAGAATCTTTGAAAAAAGTTTTTGGAATAGTGCATTTTGCTTTTGCTCATTTCTCCAAACCAGAAATTGAATTGATTGAAAAGCAAGCCCTTGAGATTTTAAAAACAAAAACCTTTAAAACATTTAAGATTGAAGCCCAAAGGTCAGACAAAAGGTTTCCTTTAACTTCCCCAAAAATCAATGAAAGAGTAGGAGCTTTGGTTGTTGAAAAGTTAAAGAAAAAGGTAAAATTAAAGAAGCCATCAATTACTTTCTTTATTGAAGTAGTTGAAAAACATGCGTTTTTGTATACAGAGAAAATTAAAGCCTATGGTGGTTTGCCTGTTGGAACAGGTGGTAAAGCAGCAATTCTTTTGTCCGGTGGTATTGATTCGCCTGTTGCTGCTTTTTTAACAATGAAAAGGGGAGTTAAGGTTATTTTTATTCATTTCCACGCGCATCCTTATACAGACCAAGCTTCCATTGATAAAGTCAAAAGAATTGTTAAGGTTTTAAATCAGTTTCAATTTGATTCAAAATTATATCTTGTTCCTTTTGCTGATGTTCAAAAAGCAATTCTTTTAAAAACACAGGCCAAACTTCGTGTTATTCTTTATCGCAGATTTATGTTTCGTATAGCTGAAGAAATTGCTAAAAAAGAAAAATCCCTGGCTCTTGTGACTGGTGATAGTATTGGTCAAGTTGCTTCTCAAACACTTAAAAATATTCAAGTGATTAATCAAGTTGCAGAACTGCCTGTTTTAAGGCCATTGATTGGTTTAGATAAAGAAGAAATAATTGAAAAAGCAAAAGAAATTGAAACATTCAATATCTCCATTCTTCCTCATCAGGATTGTTGCGCCAGATTTCTGCCAAAACATCCTGAAACAAGAGCTGATTTAGGAGAGGTGGAATCAAATGAGAAAAAGCTTGATATTAAAGATCTGATTGAAAAAACAATTGAAAGCGCCAAGATTGTGAAAATTTCTTAAAAATATTATATAATTAATCAAAGGTTATTTAAATAAAGAATATAATTTTTAAATATGCAATTAAAGGATCAAATAGCGATTATTACAGGAGCAAGAAGGGGAATGGGCAGAACTCATGCTCTAGTTTTAGCTCAAGCAGGAGCTAAAGTAGTTGTTTCTGATATTTCATTAGAAGATTGCCAAAAAGTAGTTGATGAAATCAAGAATTCTGGCGGTCAAGCAATAGCAGTGAAATGTGACGTAACAAAGAAGCAAGAAGTTGAAAAAATGGTAAAAGAGGTGTTGGATAAGTTTAGTAAAATTGATATTTTGATTAACAACGCCGGAATTGCTCAATTCAAACCATTTTTAGAAATAACTGAAGAAGATTGGGATAGAACTTTAGGTATTAATTTAAAAGGATATTTTCTTTGCGCTCAAGCCTGCGCCAAAGAAATGATAAAGCAAAAATCAGGCGTAATTGTTAACATTGCTTCAGTAGCCATGGGTCAGGCAGGGATAGGTTTTCCTACCCTTGTTCATTATTGTGCTTCAAAGGGAGGAATTGCTGGGATGACAGAAGCTCTGGCAGTAGAGTTAGCTCCTTATAATATTCGTGTTAATGTTATTGCTCCTGGAATAATTGAAACTCCAATGATTGATCCAATAAGGCGGGATGCAAAAACTATGAAAGCAATGTTGGCTCAAGTGCCGATGAAGCGAGCAGGTAAGCCAGAAGAAGTTTCCGAGCTAGTTTTATTTTTAGCTTCTGATAAATCTTCTTATATAACAGGTTCTGTCATAGTGATTGATGGCGGATGGTTAGCAGCATAAATGAAAAAAATAACAGAAAATACAACTTTAGCTGAAATTTTTAAAAAACCAGAAAATAAGAAAATTCTGGCAAAATATAATTTGCCTTGTTTGACCTGTCCGTTTGCTAGTCTGGAGATGGAAGATTTAAAAATCGGTAAGATTTGCGAAATGTATAAAATTGACATTGACAGTCTTTTAAAGGATTTAAATAAAAAGAATAAGGGCAAATAGATTGAAAGATAAATTCCGCGTAATATTTTACAAAAAATAAAAGGTGTGATAGTTTAATATATCGTCAAAAAATTAAAGATTTAAAAAATCATGAACAAAAAATTTAAGGATTCTCTCGTATTTTTAATCCCTATCGGTTTAATTTTAATTGTAGGAACTTTTCTTTATTTCGGTCAGAATTCAAACAATTTATCATCTGATCAAGCAGCTGATAAAACTATCAATTACCTTAATAATAATATTTTACCCGCAGGAATTACTGCTTCTTTGATTGATATTGTTGAGGAAGGCTCTGTTTACAAAATTCGTCTTGAGGTTGAAGGAACTGAATACCAATCTTATATAAGCAAGGATGGGAAATATCTATTTCCTGATGGTTATGATTTAAATGTTGATGAGCAAGATTTCAATCAAGAAATATCAAAACAAGAAAGGCCTGATGTAAAGCTTTTTGTAATGAGTTATTGTCCTTTTGGCCTCCAAGCTCAGAAAATGTTTTTACCAGTTCATGATCTATTAAAAGATAAAGCAGAGATTGGTGTTTATTTTGTTAATTACATCATGCATGATAAGCAGGAAATTGATGAAAACTTAACACAGTATTGTATACAAAAAGAGGAGAGAGGAAAATACAGCGACTATTTGTCATGTTTTGTAAGAGATGGTAATGCTCAAAATTGTCTTCTGGAGGCAAAGATAAATGAAGCCAAGCTTACAAATTGCATTGAAAATACAGACGAACAATTTAGTATTTATGATCAGTATCAAGACAGAGACAGCTGGTTGAGAGGAACATATCCTAAGTTTGATGTTCATGACTCTTTAAATCAAAAATACGGAGTCGGCGGTTCTCCAACAATGGTTATTAATGATGTAATGATTGTTGCAAACCAGAGCGATTGTCCTTCGGAGAAAGAGTGTTTAATTGTTCCAGACTTTGAAAGATCTCCCGAGAAATTCAAAGAATTAATTTGTCAGACTTTTATTGTTCAGCCAGAAGAATGTTCAGAAACCCTTTCTGATACTGTATATGCCTCTGGTTTCGGTTGGGAGAGCGGAACTTCTGACAATCAAGGTTGCGGTCAATAATAATAGGTTAATTAGTTAAAAAATGAAAAAAGTAAAAGTTTTTTCTACAAAATCTTGTACTTATTGCGTTGTTTTAAAACAATTTTTAAATGACAAGAAAATTGAGTTTGAAGATATTGATGTTGCTGAAAACGAAGAAGCAAGAAAAGAGATGATTGAAAAATCAGGTCAAATGGGCGTACCAGTTATAGAGATTGATAATGACATTGTGATTGGTTTTGACAAAGTAAAGATTTTAGAACTTTTAGGAATTAAAGAATAATTTTTTCATTATGATTAAAATTGCGATTAATGGTTTTGGCAGGATTGGGCGGGGTGTTTTAAAAAAGATTTTAAAGAGCCACCCCGATTTAGAGATAGTTGCTATCAATGACTTAACAGATGCTAAGACCCTAGCTCATCTTTTAAGGTATGATAGTGTCTACGGGATTTATCAAAAAACTGTAAAAGCTACAGATAGCAAACTTTTAATCAATGGAAAATCAGAAGGAACTGATATCAAGGTATTGAGTGAAAAAGACCCATCAAAGTTGCCCTGGAAAAAGATGAATATTGATATAGTTTTAGAGTGTACAGGTATTTTTAGAGACTATGAAGGCGCGAAAAAACATCTGCAAGCTGGTGCTAAAAAAGTGATAATTTCTGCTCCCTCAAAAGACAAGGACAAGGTTCCTTGTTTTATTCTGGGAGTAAATGAAGAAAAATTTGATGTTAAAAAGCATGATATTATTGATATGGCATCCTGTACTACTAATTGTTTAGCCCCTGTTGCCAAGGTTTTAAATGATAATTTTAAAATCATTAAGGGTTTTATAACCACAGTTCATTCTTACACTTCTGGCCAAAATTTGATGGATTTGCCTCATAAAGATTTAAGAAGGGCAAGAGCAGCGGCTTTAAATATTGTTCCAACCACAACAGGCGCAGCAGAAGCAATAGGAAGAGTTATTCCTGAGCTTGATGGAAAATTAGACGGTACAGCTTTAAGAGTGCCAACGCCAATTGTTTCTATCTTGGATTTGATCTGCGAAGTAGAAAAGAAAACAACTTCCCAAGAGGTAAATTATGTCTTTAAAAAAGCTTCCCAGCAAAAAGAATTAAATGGCATTTTAGGGGTGGAGGATGCTCCTCTGGTTTCTACTGATTATATTGGAAATTCCTTTTCAGCTATTGTTGATTCTTCGTTAACCAGAGCGACAGATAATTTAGTTAAAATTACTGCCTGGTATGATAATGAATATGGATATAATTCAAGGTTGGCTGAATTTACTGAGTTTGTGGGCAAAAAATTATTATAGCGCGGAGCGATATATCAAACTTTGCTTATAATTATTAATCAAGGAATTAAAAATCGCCAACAAGGCGGTTTTTTGATAGAATAGACTTATAAGAACCTTGATTCTTTGAATTATGATTAAAAAAGGGAAATTATATTATCCAACAAAAGAAATTAAAGATAAGGCCTGGATTAACGACAAATCTATTTATAAAAAAGCTGATAAAGACCCAGTAAAATTCTGGGAGGACTTAGCTAAAGAAATTCATTGGTTTAAAAGTCCAAAAAAGACATTTTCTCATCATCCGCCATATTTCAAATGGTTTGAAGGGGGAAAGCTAAATATTACATATAATGCTTTGGATAAAAATCTTGAAACTAGAAAAAACAAGGTTGCTTTGATTTGGGAGCCAGAACCATTAGATGAAGAGCCAAGAATTCTAACCTATTACGAGTTATATTCGGAAGTTAATAAGTTTGCCAATGCTTTGAAAAAATTAGGAGTTAAAAAAGGAGATAGAGTTGGAATCTACCTTCCAATGATACCTGAGGTTGTAATTGCAATGCTGGCATGCTCAAGAATTGGAGCAGTCCATATAGTTGTTTTTTCTGCCTTTTCTTCAACTGCTTTAAATATTAGATTATTAGATACTGAAGCCAAGGTTTTAATTACTGCTGACGGCTACTTTAGAAGAGGCAAGGTTATTGATTTAAAAAAGAATGCTGACAAGGCTTTAAGCAAAACAAAAGTAAAAAAGGTAGTAATAGTAAAACGCGCTAATAATAAGGTTTCTTTCAAGAAAAGTAGAGATTTATGGTGGGATGATATGGTGAAAGATGAAAAAGACGAATGCAAGCCAGCGCCAATGAAGAGCGAAGATACACAGTTCATACTTTATACGAGCGGTTCAACTGGTAAGCCAAAAGGATGTCTTCATGTTTGCGGTGGTTATACTGTTCAATCCTATTTTACGGGAAAATGGATATTTGATTTGCATGACAAAGACATTCTTTGGTCAACAGCTGATGTCGGCTGGATTACTGGACATACATATAGTGTTTATTCGCCTTTATTAAATGGAGCTACTTTTTTAATGTTCGAAGGAGCTCCTAATTGGCCGCATCCTGATAGATGGGCAGATATTATTGATAAGCATGGTGTAACTATCTTTTATACTGCTCCTACTGCTGTCAGAATGTTTAAAAAACAATGCGATAAACTTTCCAGAACTAAATTTAAAACCTTAAGACTATTGGGTTCAGTAGGAGAACCGATTGATGAGCATTCCTGGAATTGGTTTTTTAGAAATGTAGGAAGAGAAAAATGTCCTATTGTTGATACTTGGTGGCAGACAGAAACAGGAGGAATTTTAATTACATCTTTGCCTGGCATTGGTCCCTTTAAGCCAACTTATACAGGGCTTCCTTTCCCAGGGTTTAAATTTGATATTTTAGATGATAAGGGCAGGCCTGTTAAAACAAATCAAAAAGGAAACTTAGTTTTACTTCCTCCTTTTGCCCCAAGCCTTTTAAGAATGGTGTATAAAAACCCTGAGAAATATAAAAAAACTTACTGGAATAAGTATGGAGACAAGATTTATTTTACTTCAGATGCTGCATATAAAGATAAAAATGGTTTAATCAGGATTGTGGGAAGAGTTGATGATGTAATTAAAGTAGCTGGTCATAGAGTTACCACTGGAGAGCTGGAAAATGTTCTGTCTAAACATGAACATGTTGCAGAATGCGCTATTGTTGGCATCCCTGATAAAATAAAGGGAGAAGTGCCTGTTGCCTTTATTGTTTCTAAGGGGAAAGTAGTTAAATCTAAGCTGGAAAAAGAATTGATATTAGAAATAAGAGAAAAGATTGGTCCCATTGCTTTACCTAAAAGAATTTACTTAACCAATGACCTTCCTAAGACCAGAAGCGGAAAAATAATGAGAAGAATTTTAAAAAGATTATTTACAAAAGAACCCCTTGGTGATCTTTCAACCCTTTCTAACCCCGAAAGCGTTAAAGAAGTTAAAGAAATTATTAAGAAATAATCTATGAATAAACAAAAAAAACTCATTCTATGGTTTAAAGATATTAATTCAAAGGACACTCCGTTTGTTGGTGGAAAAAATGCTTCTTTGGGTGAAATGTTCTCAGAATTAAGCAAAAAAGAAATAAATATTCCAAATGGTTTTGCTTCAACATCAAAAGCTTATTGGTATTTTTTGAAGAAAAATGGGATTGATAAAAAACTGAAAGAGATTTTCAAAGATTTTGATCCTAAAAGCTTGGAAAGCTTAAGGCAAACAGGGGCATCAGCGCGCCAATTAATTTTAAAAAGTGAATTTCCGAAAGATTTAAAAGAGGAGATTATTAAGCATTACAAGTTGTTATCAAAAAAATATGCCGAACATGAAACTGATGTTGCTGTAAGGTCTTCTGCCACTGCAGAAGATTTAAAAACCGCTTCTTTTGCCGGGCAAATGGAAACCTATTTAAATGTAAAAGGAGAAAAAGAATTATTAAAAGCCATTAAAAAATGCATGGCTTCTTTATTTACTAACCGTTCCATTGCTTATAGGGAAGAAAAAGGTTTTAATCATTTAAAAATCGCTTTGTCTGTTGGAATTCAGAAAATGGTTAGATCTGATTTAGGTTCGTCGGGTGTGATGTTTACCATTGACACAGAATCTGGATTTAAAGATGTGGTTTTGATTAATTCAATTTTTGGGATAGGCGAATTGATTGTAAAAGGAAAAATTACTCCTGATGAATTTTATGTTTTTAAGCCCACTTTTAAAAAAGGATTTAAATCAATCATTGTTAGAAATTTAGGAAGAAAAAATAAAAAATACATTTATGATGAAAAGGGAGGTTTAAAAGAAGAGAATGTGGCTAAAAAAGACCAGCAAAAATTTTCTTTAACTGATAAAGAAATTTTAACTCTAACTGATTGGGCTTGTAAAATTGAAGAGCACTATAAATTCCCGCAAGATATTGAATGGGCAAAAGATGGTCAATCAAATAAGTTGTTCATTGTTCAGTCAAGACCAGAAACTGTTCATGCTGTTAAGAGCAAGAGAGTTTACGAACAATATCGGATTGACAGCAAGAATAAAAAGCCAATTTTAACTGGTATTGCAATTGGAGGTAAGGTTAGTCAGGGCAGAGTGAGAGTGGTTTCTGATGTCTTAAAAATTAAAAACTTTAAAGAAGGAGACGTTTTAGTTACTGAAATGACTGATCCTGATTGGGTTCCAATTATGAGATTAGCTTCAGCAATTATTACTGATGAAGGCGGGAAAACCGCTCATGCAGCAATTATCTCAAGAGAATTGGGAATACCTTGTATTGTGGGTACAGAAAAAGCAACAAAGATTTTGAAAACAGGACAAGAAGTAACCGTAGATTGCACTAAAGGAAGAGTGTTTTTGGGAAAGATTCCTTTTAAGATTAGGAGGTATAATTTAAAGAAAATTCCTAAACTGCCCGTGAGTATAAGTCTGAATTTAGGGGCTCCTGAGCTTGCTTTTCAAAACTCATTTCTGCCAGTAGATAGCGTTGGTTTGGCAAGAGAAGAGTTCATTATTGCTGAGAAGATAAGGATTCATCCTTTAGCGCTTTATCATTACGAGAAGATAAAAGATAAAAAGATTAAGTCAAAAATTGATAAATTAACTTTTGGCTATAAAAACAAAAAGCAGTATTTTATTGATGAATTAGCTGAAGGGATTTCCCAAATTGCCGCTGCTTTTTATCCCAAAGATGTTATTGTCAGGTTGTCAGATTTTAAAACAAATGAATATGCAAGCTTGATAGGAGGGGAATTATTTGAACCAGAAGAATCAAATCCCATGCTTGGTTTTAGGGGCGCTTCAAGATATTATGATAAAAGCTTTAGACCTGCTTTTGAGATGGAGTGTAAAGCTTTAAAGAAAGCAAGACAAGAGTTTGGACTGAAAAATATCTGGATTATGGTTCCATTCTGCAGAACTGTTCGGGAAGGTAAAAATGTTTTAGCTTTAATGGCTAAAAACGGACTTGGAAAAGGGAAAGATGGATTAAAGGTTATTGTTATGTGCGAGATTCCTTCCAATATAATATTAGCTCAGGAATTTTTGAATATTTTTGATGGAATGAGCATTGGATCCAATGACCTTACTCAGCTTGTTTTAGGAATAGACAGAGATAATGCTAAAATAGCATATATTGCTGATGAAAGAGATGAGTCAGTAAAACAAATGATTGCCCAGGTGATTAGAGAATGTAAAAAAAGGAAAAAATATATTGGTATTTGTGGCGAGGCGCCTAGTTATTTCTTGGATTTTGCTCAATTTTTAATAAAAGAAAAGATTGATGCAATTTCTTTAAATCCAGACAGTGTAATCAAAACAATTATTAGTCTTTCTAAAAAACAAAAGTAATTATGTTTGATGTTGTAACTTTTGGCTCAGCCACATTAGATATTTTTGTCAGCTATCAGCAGATAGGAGTTTCTTTAAAGAATAAAAGAAAAGGAATATTTTTGCCTTTGAATGAGAAGCTTGAAGGGGAAAGAGTATTTTTCTTTACTGGCGGAGGAGGAGCAACATCAGCAGCTGTTTTTACGAATTTAGGCTTAAAAACTGCCTTTTGCACCATGATAGGCAAGGATTCTATTGGAACAATTGTTTTGGAGGATTTAAAAAAGTTTAAAATTAATGATAGATTTATTTTTAGAACAGATAAAAAACAAACAAGTTGTTCTATTATTTTCAGCGGAAAAAAGGGGAAAGTAATTTTACCTTACAGGGGCGCGTCAAGAATTTTAAGCATTAATGATATTCCTTTTAAAGACATAAAAGCAAAATGGTTTTATTTAGCTCCCTTATCAGGCAAGCTGGTTCAGGATTTTCTAAAGATCATTGAGACTGCTAAAAAGAAAAATATTAAAACAGCTTTAAATCCAAGCAGATTCCAGTTGGAAATGACAGAGATTAAAAAGGCTTTAGTAAAGACAGATATTCTGATTCTTAATCAGGAAGAGGCTGGTTTTTTAACAAAAATTCCTTTTAAAAAAGAAAGAGCAGTTTTTAAAAAACTTGATAAGTTAACTCAAGGAATCTGCATTATGACAAAAGGGGGCAAAGGAGTGGCGGTTTCTGATGGTGAATTTTTATATACTGCTCCTTCCTTGAAAGTAAAAGTTGTTGATGAAACTGGAGCTGGAGACTCATTTGGAGCTGGGTTTGTTGCTCAATATATAAAAACTAATGACATAATTGCATCTATTCAATTTGCTGCTGCCAATGCAGGAGCCAATCTTAAGAAGTTTGGAGCAAAAGAGGGGATTTTAAAAAAAGGACAAAAGTATCAAAAAGTTGAAGTAAGAAAACAAAAACTATGAATCTTAAAGATTATTTTCAAAAAGCGCAGAAAGAGAATTGGGCTATTGGTCAATTTAATTTTTCAACATTAGAACAGCTCAAAGCCATAATTCAAGCCGGAAAAAAATTAAATTCACCAATCATAATAGGGATTTCAGAAGGAGGAAGTGATTTTGTTGGTTTGAAGCAGGCAGTCAATTTAGTTAAGAGTTATCGTGAAGAAAAAAATCCTGCTCTTTTTTTAAACCTTGACCACGGCAGATCATTTGACTATATTAAAAAGGCAATAGATGCGGGTTATGACTATGTTCATTTTGACGGTTCAAATCTTGATTTGACAGAAAATATTAAAGTTTCAAAAAAGGTTGTAGAATACGCCCATAAAAAAGGCGTTTTAGTTGAAGGAGAATTTGATGCCACAGCAGGAGCTTCAAAAATCCTTGGAGAAATACCAGAAGCCAGTCAAAAGAATTTGACTGATTCTCAGCAAGCTTATAAGTTTAGCAAGGAAACTCAAATTGACAGTTTGGCAGTAAATATTGGGAATTTTCATGGCATTGAAGTTTCAGGTAAAAACCCAGTCATTGATTTTAGTAGATTGGAAAAGATAAAAGAACAGATACCTGATAAATTCCTTGTTCTTCATGGTGGCTCAGGCATATCTGATCAAGACATTAAAAAGCTTGTTAATTCTGGAATTGTAAAAATAAATATAAATACTGAACTGAGATTAGCTTATACTAATAGCTTGAAAAAGGTTTTGAAAGATAAACCCTTGGAAATTACGCCTTACAAAATAATGCCTGAAGTGATTAGTTCAGTTCAAGAAGTCGTTGAAACAAAAATAAAAATCTTTGGTTCTAATAATAAAATATGATTAATTTAAAAGTAAAACAAAGAAAAGAAGAGGATTTAAAGAAACTTAGGGCAGAAGAAAAAGTGCCCGCTGTTTTATATGGTCCTAAAATCAAGAATTTGAATCTAGAAGTGGATTTAAAAGAATTTGAAAAAACATACAAAGAGGCAGGAGAAAGCTCTTTAATTTCCCTTGATGTTAGCGGTCAAAAAGAAAAATTTCTGGTTTTAATTTATGATATTCAGTTTGATGCTTTAAGTGGAAAGCCAACTCATATTGATTTTTACCAGCCCAACCTAAAAGAGCAGGTTGAGGTATCAGTGCCTTTGGTTTTTGAAGGCGAAGCGCCGGCTGTGAAAGATTTAGGGGGCACCTTGGTTAAAAATATTTCTGACATTGAAGTAAAAGCTTTTCCTCAAGACCTTCCAAGAGAAATTAAAGTAGATATTTCAAATCTGAAAACTTTTGAAGATAATATTGCAGTTAGAGATTTGGAGATTTCTTCTAAGATTAAGGTTTCAAGAGATCCAGAGGAGATTTTAATCACTATTTCTGCTCCTGAAAAAGTTGAAGAAGAGCTTGAAAAACCAATTGAAGAAAAAGAAACAGAAGTGATTAAAAAAGAAAGAGAAGAGAAAGAAGAAGTAGCAGAAAAACCTGTTTCAGAAGAAAAAGAAGAGAAAGAAAAAACCAAAGAATAATATTTCTAAAAATGCTAAAAATATTAAGCAAGAAAGTTATTAAAATAATAGTCTGCTTTGCTTTATTGCTTGGTTTTGTTTTACCTGTTTTGAGATGGGTTGATTATGAAGTTTTAGCTCAAACCCCTCAAGAAGAAAGACAGGCACTGGAAGAGGAGTTAAGAAAATTAGAAGAACAGCTTACAAGTATTGAGGGTGATATCAGTAAAACAGAAAAAGAAAAAAAAACCCTTCAAAATCAAATTTATTTGTTAAGAAGAAAAGTTCAGAGTTTAAATATTCAAATTCAGCAAAGCAATACAATGATACAGGATCTTGGGCTTCAAATTAATGATACCCAAGGCTCTATTGAATACACATCGCTTGAAGTAGAAGAGTCAAAAGAACGGCTTTCTGCAATTTTAAGGACAATTTATCAGGAAGATAAAAAATCATTAATTGAAATCTTTCTTGCAGAAGAAGATTTGTCTAATTTTTTTAAAGATTTAATAGCACTTCAAACTCTAAATGAGAAAAGCCATGAATTACTGATAAATATTAAAAAATTAAAGGTTAGTCTTGAAGATCAAAAAGAATCTTTGGATGAAGAAAAACTGGACTTGGAAAGAATAGTTAAGATAAGAATACTTCAGAGACAAGAAAGCAGCCAATTAAAAGCTGAACAGGAAAGTTATCTAAAATTAACTGAAGAGCAATATCAAATACAAATTAAAGAAAAACAAGAGACAGAAAAAAAAGCCAGTGCAATTAGGGCTAGAATTTTTGAACTTATCGGTGTTTCTATTTCTAAAGCGCCTACTTTTGGAGAGGCCTATGAAATCGCAAAATATGTTTCTTCTGTTACTGGGGTAAGGCCTGCTTTGGTGCTTGCTGTTTTAACTCAGGAATCAAATATTGGTAAAAATGTTGGCCAGTGTTATTTAAAAAATACTCAGACAGGTGCAGGAGTAAGAATCACCAATAATAAAGTAGAGCTAAGAACAATGAAGCCAACTCGTGATGTTCCTTATTTTCTTGAGATTTGCCAGAAGCTTGGCCGTGATCCCTTTAGCACTCCAGTTTCCTGTCCAATGAGCATTGGTTGGGGCGGGGCAATGGGTCCAGCCCAATTTATTCCAGATACTTGGGGTAATCCTCGATATGGTTATGGTGCAAAAGTAAAAGAGGTCACTGGCAAGGAAGCTGACCCCTGGGATATTAGAGATGCTTTTTTGGCTTCAGGTCTTTACTTAAGAGACCTGGGAGCTTCAACTGATGAGTTTAAAGCTGTAATGAGATATTTTTCAGGCTATTATTGGTCAAAATGGGAAGAGTTTTATGGAAGATCAGTACTGGCTATTGCTGCTCAGTACGAGCAGGATATTAAGAGTTTGGCGCGCTAATTTTAGACTCCATTTTCTTAAACGTTTTCATAATTGGTTCTAATTTTCCTTCCATGATTTCAGCTAGCTTATGCCAGCTTTTTTTGATTCTGTGATCAGTAATTCTGTTTTGGGGGAAATTATAGGTTCTTATTTTATCCACTCTTCTTGCCCATTTAATCTGAGCTTTTCTTTCTTCAGATAATTTTTCAAGATTTTTTAATTCGCTTTCTTCTAAAATCTTTGCCTGGAGAATTGACATGGCGTTTTCTTTATTTTGGAGCTGACCTCTTTCTGTTTGAGAAGTAACAACGATTCCCGTTGAAATGTGGGTAATCCTGACAGCTGTTTCACGTTTGTTAACGTATTGACCGCCAGGCCCTGAAGCTCTGTAATAATCAATCTTTATTTCATCCGGCCTTATATTTATTTCAGTTTTTTCTGGTTTAGGTAAAATTGCAACAGAAGCAGTTGAAGTGTGTATTCTTCCAGATCTTTCAGTTTTTGGAATTCTTTGAACTCTATGGACTCCTCCTTCATATTTCATTTTTTTTAAAACATCACCGTTTTTAAATTCAAAAACAATCTGTTTGAAACCGCCCAGATCTGTGGAATGAGAATCAAGAGTTTTTTGTTTCCAGCCTTGGTTTTGAGCGTAACGGGAATACATTTTAAATAAATCAGCAGCAAAGAGTGCTGCTTCCTTTCCTCCTGCTCCTGCCCTTATTTCAATGATAACTGATGGCATAGATTGAGTATTATTTCTTTTTCTTCTTAAACTTCTCTTTTTTCGCCAGTTTTTCTTTAAATTTTTGAACTTGACCCATTGTATCCATCACTTTTTCTTTTCCAGTATAAAAAGGATGACATTGTGAACAAATCTCAGTTTCAATAAATTCTCTAGTAGAGCCTAAGGTAAAAGTATTGCCGCAGGCGCACTTAACCGGTGTTTTATTATGATATTTTGGATGAATTTTCTTTTTCATAGATACTTTTTAATTATCAATAAAATATTATCATATATTGATTAAAAATCAAGAAAGTGTTAAGTTGTAAAATACATTTTAAGGTGATAATATATTTAAACTAGATTAACTGTTTTAACATTTAGAACAATGTCAAAAAACGATTTTGATATTAATTTAAAAGAAATGGCTGAGAAAGGTCTGCATTTCGGCCACAAACCATCCAAGACTCATCCAAAGATGAAGCCTTTTATTCATGGAACAAGAAACGGCATGAATCTTATTGATTTAGAGAAAACAAAACAAGGGTTGGAAAAGGCCTTAGGGGTTGTAGAAAACTTAATCTCAGAAGACAAAGTTTTATTGATTGTTGGAACAAAGATTCAGTCCAGAATTTGGGTTGAGGATTTTGCCCAAAAACACAATCTTCCATTTGTTAGTGAAAGATGGTTGGGGGGAACTATCAGTAATTTTGAGGTTATTAAAAAAAGAATTGATTATTTTAATGAGTTAATGGAGAAGAAAGAAAAAGGGGAGTTGGCTAAATATACGAAAAAAGAAAGACTTGGATTTGATTTAGAGTTGAAAAGGCTGAAGAAAAAATTTGAAGGCATAAAAAGTCTTGCTAAAGTGCCTGATGCTCTTTTTGTCTTAGATATTACAAAAGATAAGTTAGCAACAAAAGAAGCAAGAGAAAAAGAAATTACTATTATTGGAGTTGCTGATGCTAATGCTGACCCAAGCTTAATTGATTATTCAATTCCAGCCAATGATGATGCTGT
>Ga0209976_10000684_pt1 | contig 21317 bp, 43 predicted proteins | sample SumtaG_FD_182806 | JGI IMG/M metagenome (GOLD analysis project Ga0209976, IMG submission 182806) | Deep subsurface microbial communities from Indian Ocean to uncover new lineages of life (NeLLi) - Sumatra_00157 metaG (SPAdes) (version 2) | ecosystem: Environmental > Aquatic > Marine > Oceanic >...
AGAATCAGAAAAAAGCAGATTATCTAATACCTAAAGAACGACAGGCTTTATTGAATCTAAGTCTTACTAATCATTATATTATTTGTGAACCTTTCAAAGCAAACAGGACCTGTTATGTTAAATTAAGACCTTGGGATTTGAAAGGAGTTGTAATGACACCAGAAGATTTTATGAGAAAAGTGTATGGAATTAAATCACCTTTGACTTGGAGAGAATTTCATGCCAAGCATAGATTGTATAAGAAATCTTATAAGCAGTAAGATTATTCACTTTCTATGGCAGAAGCATTAAGAGCAAAACTAACAAACATCACTGAATTAATACCATATGAATTTAATGTTAAAAAACACACTAAAACTCAGATAGAAGGTATAGCAGAATCCATGAAAAAATTTGGAATATATGCTCCAATAGTTGTGGATAAGAATAACATAATTGTAATAGGTCATGGTAGATTAGAAGCAGCAAAACTATTAGAAATGAAACAGTATCCTGTAATTAAGAACGAGGACATGACAAAGGAAGAAGCAAAGGGATTACGACTTTTAGATAACAGGATCTCAGAATCTGATTGGGATATAGATAATTTAAAACATGAAATGGAAGATATGAAATTTGATTTTGATGCGTTCAACATTAACTTTGACGACTTATACATGCCAAAACTGCAAGATATGTCAATAGATATTGATCCGTCAGACCAACACATGGAATCTTATTTACATGGTAACATTAAACAAATTACCTTAGTATTCAGCAACGAAGAATTTGAGAAAGTGATGGCTCGAATGGAAAAAGCAGGTAAAGAATTAGAAGCAGAATCAAATACTGAAATACTAATTAAACTCTTAGATCATTACGAATCTAAATGAAAACATATTATGTAACACCACTTGATCTTAACTACAAAGATTATATTAAAAGACCTGCTCATCCTAAAGATTATACTAATTTAATTAAGGGAGATGCCATTGTTATAGATAGTTCTACAAATGAAATTGTAGTAGTCTATATGAAATTACCTGAAAAGGAAATAAAACTACTTAGAGAAGTTGTTAAGAGAGTACATTACCAAAAGACTAGAAGAACATCAGGTCTTAGTACGGACAGTAGAATATTTGGGTACATGCCAAGAGAAACTATACGAAAAGATTATTGCAGTTCATCAGCATTAGTAAGAGATCAACCAAAATATCATGCAATTATTGCAAACTTTGGTGCAAGATTAGCACAATATTATCAACAATTAGCACCAGAAGTATATACTGAACATAAAAAAATAGCAGATGAAAAGATACTACCTGAATGGAGAATAAAAGGTAGTCCATTTACAAGTGGCATTATCAATAAGAATACGCAACTTAATTATCATTTTGACACTGGTAACTTTAGAGATGTTTATAGTAATATGATTGCATTTAAGAATCAGTGTGAAGGTGGTTACTTAGCATTTCCAATGTACGACATGGCACTAGAAATAGGAGATGGAACTATTGCTTTCTTTAACGGACAAAAGCATTTGCATGGAGTGACACCATTTACCAAAGGAGTTGGTGGTTATAGATTTACTCTAGTATATTATACACTACAACAAATGTGGAAATGTGATCCAGTAGATGAGGAAGTTGCTAGAATAAGAGATAGAAAAACTAATAGAGAAAAGAATAGAGTAAAGTATTTGAAAGGAGAGTTAAACTTTTGTCAGAAGTGCATGACTTGGACAGAACCTAGTGGTGATATGTGTACTAAATGTAATTTAAAGTACAGAAAGAAGAAATCATTTAATGAAGATATATTTACAGAACTTGGTATAGACCACAAATATATTGGAGTACCATTTACTTCACTACCATTGGATATTCAGAAGAAACTGAATAATTATAAACGATGAAACTCTATCAACATAAATCAGGTCTTATGTTAAGGGAGGGCAGTACAGACCATAAAACATTAGTTGAAATAAAAAGAGAATATACTTGGATGCCTGTAAGAGGTAAAAAGGTATTAGATATTGGTGGTTGTTTTGGTGGTTATTCTAAACATGCAGTAGAAAGTGGTGCAAGTGAAGTATGGGTATTTGAACCAGAACCTAGAAATGTTGAAACAATAGTTCAAAATCTACAAGGTAAGCATGGAGTAACTGTTTTTAATTGTGCTGTAGTGCATGATGATTTAGAGAAAATACCATTTTACATAAGTCCATCTGGAAAATCTTATGGCAACTTCTCTACATCTAAGTATAGAGGTAGAACTGAGATTAAAGTTCAAACAAAGCGATTTAGTAAAATACTAGATGAATTTAAACCAGAGGTGATTAAAATGGATTGTGAAGGACAAGAGTTTGACCTACTTAGAGAACCATTACCTGATTATGTGAAATACTTTACTATGGAAATTCATTTCAATTCTCCTGCTGGATTAAAACCTACTTGGCTAGAAAGAACTCCACAACTGATTAAACAGTTTGATAGTTGGGAATGTGTAAAGAAGCCAAAACTATCACCGACTTTATGGCATACAATAGGAGCATGGAAAAGATGAAGATTTGTATTATTGGAAGTGGTGTAGTAGGAAAGGCAACAGGAGATTCATTCATTGCAAAAAAACATGAAGTAACATTTAATGATATTAGCCATGATGTTCTAAAGAAATTACATTATCATGGATTTAAAGTGGGAGATAACACTCCAATAGTTGTTAAAGATTCTACTGTTGTATTTATTTGCGTTAATACTCCAACATTATCAAATGGCGAACAGGATTTAGAACAAGTAAATTCAGTCTTACCTTACATAGTGCATGGTATAAACCAAAGTGATTCACCTACAACAATAATACTTAGAAGTACTGTACTTCCAACTAAATGTTATGGTGTTCTTGAATTTCTTAAACGTAATATTATAGATAGAACATATCAGAAGGATTGGAATTTCTTTTACAATCCTGAGTTTCTAGTAGCAGAAAATGCATTTGAAACTATGAGCAATCCAGACAGAATTGTAGTTGGTGGAGAGAAAGCAAGTAATTGGGATGTAATTAATAGACTATATGGTGATTGGAATTGTGAAATAATAAAGACAGGATTAGGAGAAGCAGAGATGATAAAATATGCATCTAATTGTTTTCTTGCTATGAAAATATCGTACTTTAATCAAATGGGTATTGTAGCAAATAAGTACGGACTTGATATTAAGACAATAGAGAGGGCAGTTAGTTTAGATAAAAGAATTGGTAATTACGGAACTATATCAGGTCGTGCTTATGGTGGTGCTTGCTTTCCTAAAGACACCAAAGCATTTAGTACGTTTATGAAAAATGTAGTTCCATTCGACTTAGTAAAAACAGCAATATTCATCAACGAGGATATGGAATAATGGATAAAGTAAATATGTTCTACTTGGCTAAGCCAATTTATGGTGGTTGGGTAACAGGAACTTGTCACCTAATGCATAAGATAGGACAGAAGGTAGTGTATAAAATAAGTAAGAAGTTAGAACAAACAACAAGACCTTTTGGTTATGGCATATTTTATCAGAACGTTCCACCAGAAGCACTAAGTCAATTACCAAATGTATGTGTACAGGTTTTAGACCGACACCATTATCAATATTTCAAATACTTTAACAAACCAATACTTATCCTACATGATACAATAGAAGTGGACTACTTTAAGAAACATCCAGATATTATTGAGGTCTTACACAACTGTAAAAGAATAATAACTATCCGACAGAAGATCACTGATTATCTAAAACAGGTATTAGACATAGATTCTGAATATCTTTATCATCCATTCTTTCCATTTCCATTACCTGAAGTGTCTGAAAAAAAAGGTGCTGTAGCAACTAGCAGAATTGATTGGGATAAGCACACTGATGTAATAATAAAGGCAAATGACCTGTTAAACCAACAACAAAGAGTTGATATTTATGGAGCACCAAATCGTATGTATATTTATCACAAATTAACTCCAATAGGATTTGAGAAATACTACAAAGGTTCTTATCCAAAAGACTTTGGAGTAATTGGCAAGATGTTAGCACCTAAGAAATTTATGGTTGACTTAACGATGATAAAGAATGATGGTGGTGGAACTCAGTGGGGATTCTTAGAAGCAATACATGCAGGTTGTTGTTTAATTATGAATAGAGATTGGGTAAGAAAAGGTGGTGACTTTGTAGAAGGTGAGAATTGCTTGGCAGTAGATACACCAGAAGAACTAGCAGATATTTTAAAACGTGATCCAGATGTGAAGGATATTGTTAAAAACGCAAGAAAGATAGTTGAGAGAAATATACAAGTTGACTACAAATTTTGATTAAAACACCTCCCTACTGTTCTTAAATCAACTAAAACTCATACCATTTAAAAGCAATAACGAGGTTAAGAAGGTAAGACGATCTTACCAAAGGAAGTCTTGCCAAATTCCGAAATTGCTTATTCATTTGCTTTTTCGACATTAGGGATTTGGTAATATTTCCCTGCTAGAACTCCATTCCCAATTATTGAAGAACTAGCAGGGAATAATTTTATATAATTTGTTTAGAACCCAACACGTATAGAATGGTTCAACTCTGACTCTCATATTGTTCTGTAACAACGTTTTTAAGATACTTCGTGAAGAATTTAAGCATTAGAAACATGGGCTGTCGTACACATTACACATTGGCGATGATGAAACTTAACGGTTCTGAGCCTTCAATTATACTAAATTCCAGTAGAAGTTATAAAAATTACAAGGTTTCTTAAAGCCTTCCCAACTTCCTTCCCAATATCTACATTTTATTGTATCTCCTAATCCATTATGTACTCCAACAGGAACTCCTTGAGGTGATTCACTCATTATAGTCCAACCATTAGGAAAGTTTCTACGTTCATAATCATCATTAGATATTTCATGTCCTAATCCCCAAATGTGACCAAACTCATGTAAGGTAGTAATTAACAAACTTCTATTATTTCTAGTTCCATTCCAAGTATTGATATACATAGGGCAAACATCATCATTAGCATTATCAGTCCAACAAACTGCTACTCCATTTACTGTATCATAAACTCCATCTTTATCGTAAGACCATGCTTGATCTAAATAATAGACCATTACATTACAATCAGGATGAACATAAGTGGCATTATTTACTCTGTGTCCAACTGTACCATTCATACCAAATATTCGTTCAAATTGATGATTCCATAAACCCATAGCAACAGAACCAATCATCATTTCTTCACCATCTAATGGCTCATTAAAACAAACTAGTGGTTTCTTCTCCCAAGTCCATTGTAAAGTGGGTATAGTAACAGCGTCAGCACTTTGATAAACTACAAATCCCCAAGCCATAAACAGAATAAGAAGGGCAAATAGAACAGTTAGAATCTTATCCATAACAAAGGTGTTTAGGCAACGTTTATTAACATAAAATTAAGAGGTAAGCAGAGCAATAAAGTATGAAACCCTCAATAAGATTGCGAGATAAACTAAAAGAGAATCCCAAGAACATACTTCGAGCCACCTCATAACTGAAATCCAATTCTAATTGGCGAGAAACAACCACTTTGAAACCCACCGACCAAATTCGTTTATAGAGGTAATACTTAGTAAGAGTATGCCTTTAATTCCAAATGAACATTTTCTACCAATAAAGACTGATGCCAATAGAGGTACAGCAGGTAGAGCAGGTAGAGTAATATTCAATACAGATGACGGTGAAACTAATGTAGATGACGGTACAAATTGGATACTATCATCAACTGGCGTGGCTACTTAAAAAAATAGAATTAGGGTTAGATTCCCTTGATATAGTAATGTCCGTTAAATGCTCCCAATGGTACGATGCTTTTAGCAAGTCCAGTTTGTTCTAATGAATAGATAGATAAACCAATATAAGTTTCATCTACTACAACAGGAATTACATTTTTAGCACCACATAGGTCAGTTCCACAAGCAGGACTTGTGTACCAATCATAGCCACCAATCTTAGGAATATTTGGTCCCTTGTTAAAATCTGGATGATAACTCACATTATCACCAAGAGGATAACCAAATCCTTCAACATTACCAGTTAAACTAGACAGTACGAGAACTAATCCAGCAACTAATAGAGGTATTGCAATATACTTCATAATAAGAGGTGAATATCTCTGTTAATTAGCATTTTTTAATACTTAAATTTGATGGGTTTCCCTCATAATCAGGAAGAAATAATGAGGGTTTCAAAAAATAATGATGGAATAATCATACCTAACAACCACCAGTTTCCATTTATTAAAATTGCAAATAAAGACGGAGATGCTAGTATGCTAAATGATCCTAGATATTCAGTTCTAGGTTCTAACCAAGATGGTTCTGACTTCCATTGTTGTACAAAGTTTTGTAGTAAAATGCCACAGACAGTTTGTAAAGAATGTAATGAATACATATGCGAAGATCATTTATTCCGACACCCAAATTGTCAAGAAGGTCGATGACTATGTATATTTGTAGGAACTGTAAAAAAGAATTTGAAAAGAGTGAAAGTAAGACACCAGAAGGAAGTGTACCTTTCTATTGTACCAATGATTGTTATGAAGAATCATATGCAAAATTAGAGGTAATATGGCAGAAGAATAATCATAATGAAGAAAAGGCTTGGGCAGAATTTGAAAAGACAGTATGGGGAAAACAAGAATCATATACAGTAAAGCATGAGAAGGCAATAGAGTTTAAGGATGGGAAGAAAATTGAATATCGGTAGTAAATTAACAAAATGTGAGTGCTATTGTGGATGTACTGCAATGGCTTTTACTAAGAGATGCTTGAGTTGCGAAACTCTAATTTCAAGGAGTGTTCCACATGGCTAAAGACCTAGCAAATATTGAAGCAACTAAGAGGGCATTAGAGGATCTAAGAGATATGAGAGATAGATGGAATAGAATACTAAGTCAACTAGACCTGTATTATACTAGAACTCCACAGGCAAATGGCTTTCCTAAAACTCAAGAATGGGCAATGGAACAATTACAGAAGATTAATCAAACATCAGATGTATTAGAAGATCATCGAGAAGCATTGGAGAAAACATAATGGAAAGAGTTTATTGTAGAAGTTGCCCATTAGAAAGACACTGTGTTAACAAATGTACTTGTATGGTAGAGAGGTTAATTGATGAAAACAACTCCTAAAAGATTAAGGCGAGGATACAAACAACTCGGAGAAGAACAAACTAGAGAATCCTATTTAGAGAATCTGTTTGATGAAATAACAGAAGCAATAGAGGATACTGATGAAGAATAAATACGCACTAATCAAACTACCAGATGGGAAATATATGAAGATACAAAACCTAAAACAGTGTAGTGAATGTAAGCATATACCTTGGTGTACTCTGTTTGATTTGCATGAATACGGACATAAGAAGGAGTGTAGTTGGAGTTGACAGAACAAACTGAAAAGGATAAGGAGGTAGAAAAACGTAGAGTTAAGATAAATTTTATGCTAACCAAAGGTTTAACAGAATTAGATATTGCTCAACAAACTGGTTGGTCTATTGCGACTATTGAAAGAGATGTTGCATGGTTAAGAGAAGAATCTAAGAATTGGATAGATACTCTAGCCAAGGGAGGTTTTATTTTTGAATGGCAGAAACATCAAGAGAAATTAAAAGATACAGAACGTCAACTGAATATTATGTTAGAGGAAACTGACTTAGATGAACAGAAGAAAGATGCAGAGGGCAAACCAAAAAGAAAGTACAAGATTAGAGGAGAAGAACGAGCAAAGATATTGAAACAAAGAGATGATAACATTGCAATGCAAAATCAAATGATGTTAGATGGTCCTACTGTGCATATTATGAAAACAAGATTAGGAGGATTGGAAGAAGATGGTCAAACAGCCAGCAAATTTTCGCAAGAAAGCCAATGAGTATGGTCTTACTGAAACTGAAGTAGGATTACCAAAACTTCCTACTGATTATATCAAGTGGATAGAACAAGCAAGACCTATTGTAGAAGGTGGTATCCGTAGAGATTGGAGATTAACACCAATGTGGGAAGCACCATATTACGACAGAGAAGATTTAATGGTAGTTAATGGAAGGCAAACTTACAAATCTACATTTGCTACTGACTTGTTAGCATGTGAAACAACTTCTAAAAAAGGAAAGAGTGTAGCATACATTACCTATGATGATAATTCTAGGTCAGCATTTTCTAATCAGAAATTAAGAGTAGGAACATTTCTTATGAATCCAGTACTTAGTAGATTTCCAAGACGAGGAAAATCAGCAGGTAATGTAGGTGAAGTATCTTTATTCAACAACAGTTCTATCTATTGTATTACTGATAACTATGAGTACAGACATGCAGAAGGTAAATCATTATCATTAACAATTTGTGATGAAGCACAATATCAAGACATACAATTCTTTCCTAAGTTACAAGAAACAATGACAGCAACCAAGGGAAGATTAGCAGTATTAGGAATTGGTGGAGAATCTGGTTCACCTTATGAAAAACTATGGCTTACTTCTAATCAAATGGAATGGATATATGATGACAAGTTTTGGCGAGAGGGATTAAGATTTGGTTACACTAATCTAAATGGAAAAGAAGAATACATATTTGCTAACACTAATTTGATAGTTGGTGATTATCTTTACAAATTACTCAAAGGTCATTGGGAAATTCCTAGTGGTATAAAGGATAATCAATTCTTTCATGGCTATCATATGCCACAACATATCTTTCCTACAATACCTTTGACAATAAAAGACGCAGTAGAAAAGTATGGATTAAAACCAAGAGATAGTATAGAGTACAAACAGATTCACAATCCTCCTAGTGTTTATCTTACTCACGTTCTTGGTGGATTCTATCATGCAGTAAGACGACCTGTAACAAGAGAAATGGTATTGGCTTGTATGGAACCATATCCATATTATCGACTTAGTACACCAGAACAAATAGCAGGAATAAAAGATATTTACCAAGATACTGTTAAGATAGGTCTTGGAGTTGACTTTGGTTCAGGTCCTAGTAGAAGTGCTACAGTAATTGCAATAATAATTCACTGGTTAAAATCTAATAGATACCATCTAGCATATTTAGATAAAAGACCACAGGAAAATCAATTAGAACAGGCAGAACTAATCAATGGAATATTCAAGAGGGCAAAATGTGATATAGGAATTGGTGATTTAGGATACGGACAGAACCAAGTTAAGTTAATTCAAGATGGTGGTGCTAATCCTAAGACTGGAAAACTATTTGATGGTGTAGGTAGTGGTGCTTTCATAGGCAGTAGAATGATAGGAGATGAACGCAAACCATTCTTAAAATATGAGAAGAAAATAGATGAACATGGTGAAATTGCAGGAACTTTCACAATGGATAAGACTACAGAGATTCAAGGATTTATTGATATGTTAGGAATACAAATATCTCATCCAAATCATCCTACTAACAGTAGATATAGACGACCTAAATTTATGATACCATATCATTATGAATCACAGTGGGAAACAGAATGGTTAATTGATGACTTTACTGATATAACTAGAAGGGATTTAGAAAAGTCTGATGATATTGCAGTAACTGAGGATAGACGAATAAAGGCAAGGAAACAGTTTAACCATCCAAAAGATAGTACAATGGCTATCATATACGCAAAACGTGCAATCGAATCAGCAACTGAATGGTATTGGGTAAGTGCTGGAAGTTCTTAAATATGGGACAGAGGTTTGACTTAGTATGACATTTGTAATTGGTTTAAGACGTAGAATAAATGAACACAAAATAAGACATTTAACAACTACTATGGATGGAGAGGTATTTGAATTTATTGAGATGAGTGATCTACCTACTAACTTCCACAATGTATTTGTTGTTGATACTGTAAATGCTATGAAACATCTTATAGATTACAAGCCACAAGAACTAAGAAATTACAAACATCCAGAAGATGCACTATACATATTTGGAGAAGATAGCAGTAATCTTGCATTTCATCAAGAGGTAATTAATTCTAAGTTAAAGGGAGATGTTGTTTATATCGCACTTCCTAGTAGGGGAATGTTACACCAAGTAACAGCATGTGCATTTATTCTTTACGACAGGTACTACAAACAATCTTTACAATATACTAATAAACCAGTGTTTGAAATGATGAATCGTGACTTACCGATTCAACAGAATACAAGTGAACAAGATTCTAGTATCCCTAATTAGAAATTTAGATGACTTAGATACAACTGAGTTAATTTCTGAGTTTAATTCTATTAGCCATTCTATGCAAGTTAGTGGTCAAAAATACATTTATGTTGTGGGACAAAACCACATTTATGAATAAGCATAACGAGATAGAACCTACAGAAATCTGTCCTGTTTGTCGTAAGAAGATAACAAAACATTCTGACGATGAAGCAGAGAACTGTATGAAAGAGTTATTAATCCAAATTAAGAGGGAGCATAGGGAATTTGAACAAGAGTTCAGACCATAATCTTAAATGTTCTATATGTGGAAAGATGACTAACGAGCATAATCAAGAACAGGCAATAAATTGTATTTCTGCGATAGATGAATGGCTCATCTACGAACTACAATCTAGGGTAAAGAAAAAGAACGTATAGGCATATTAATATAGAACATAATAATTTATGAAACTAGTAATTGTCAAGAATAAAAGAAGTTTGCGATAATTGTGGTTTTATGATGCAAGGATCTACAGCATGTCATTTACAATGTAAGAACTGTGGACATATGATGGACTGTACGGATTTGGGGTTACACTAATGGTTTGTTCTAAATGCTTTATGCGAGATAAGAAAGACCAGTGTGACCATGACAAAGGTATCTATCATAAGATTTACATTACAACATTTGAGGAAGAAAAGAAATGATGGAACAATGGTCAACCAAAACAAGGTCTATAACAGCATGTAGAATGGAAACAAGGCATGGCAATCTTGGATTATATGTAGCATATGATGACGGTTGTGAAGAATTTACTTTTGGTGCTAGTTTGAAAATATTAAAGAAAACACTGGATGAGGTTTCTGTTGTTAGAGTGTGATTATTGTAAGACTCATAAGTTTGAAGAATCTCTAGATGGATTAACTGCTTTATCTTATCATATTGTACTAGTACACGCAATGGAAATTAAGATGGCAGATCCTGTTGAATTAACAAATGATTGGTCAGGTAAGAGTGATATAACGCATTGAATGGTGTAGTAATTCCACAACCTCGTGCTAACTCAATACTTAGGGGAAATCTAAAGAAAATAGATCAAGAGGATCTACCAGTAACAATGGGAAGTGAAGTCTATATCATAAATGGTGGCTACGCACATGGAACTATGGTAATTGAGAAAATATCATTGGATAATGTTCATGGCTTTACTTGGTATCTAAAAGACATTAAGAGAATCATTCCTAAGAAGGTTAAGACTAAAGAAAAGAAATGGTCTAGATGGATAGAGGAAGTAGAACTTGTTTAATAAAGGAATAGTTGAAGAAATAGTATTCCATTGTGCTAACTGCTCTAAGATAATCAATCATCCTAGATGTGGGAAATTCTGTAATATGGGATGCTTTTACAGTCATATCAATAGTAATACTGATATGTTTGAACACTGGTTAAGAAAGGAGATTGGAACTTGACATTACGTTCTCGATATTGTGGGCTATTGTTGTTATTGGATCTTGTGCGATCCTATACCATGAGTGGAGGGCATTTAAGAAAGATAGACATAGATATTATGGAAGAACTGGAAAGGATTAAAGGCTTAAAAGATAAAGGTGCGAATCAGTGATATGGAAATCTCCTGTACTCCTGATGAAAACGTTTTTGACGATGGTGATTGGGAATTGATTGATGCCTTAGTAAGAGTATTCAGTTCTATGTTTCATATCAAAGGTCATGTAACTGTACTAGATGATACCCAATGGAAAAACTATATGACAAACGGAGAAACACCAGCAGAGAAAAAGAAAACAGAAGCAGAAATAGATTCATTGTTTGGACAAGCAGATACTGAAACTAATTCAATATGGTTAAACCCAAGAATACTTAAACGAAGTTATGATCAACTAGTAGATACTATTGTACATGAATTATTACATATCAGATTCCCTAAAGACTCAGAGGAACAGATTATGAATAAAGAGAGAAAACTTATAGGGAGGTTTGATACGTTGAGAAAACAGAGATGGTGTTATGTCTAAAACAAAACGTACAGTATTCATAAATGATACTCATTGTGGCTCTAGTGTTGGTCTAATGTCAGATAAAGCACAGGGAGATGAAGGTAGGAAAATAGCAATGACAACTCAGCAGGGTTACATGTTAGACCACTGGAAAGAAACTGCTAAGAAATGGCGAAATCCTGATTGTATTGTATTAATGGGTGACTTAATAGATGGTAGAGCACGTTATGATAATTCAACTTCTGTTTGGACACCCGATATGGATTTACAAGCACAAGATTTTAAGAGATTATTTGATTTTTGGGGAAAGGCTAAGAATGTATATTGTATTATTGGTACTCCAACTCACGTTATGGATGCAACAATTAAAGTCGAAGAACAAATAGCAAGGGACCTTGGTGCAATAAGAGAAAACTCTCGACATGCTACGGAAGCCAAGTTAATTAATCTAGCACCACCTCAAACTTACAATACAGATAAAGAAAGAATAGTTCACTGTGCTCATCATATAGGTTCTACTAAGGTATGGATGTATCGAGGAACTGCACCAAGTAGAGCAATGGCAATGATGATGTTAAATGAATCACACTTCCTAGAACGTAAAAGAAAAATATTTGGTATAGTTAGAGCACACGTACATCACTATTGGCAAGAGAAAAGTTCCAGTAGATTAATGCAGATATTGCCATGCTACCAATTACAAACACCATTTATGTATAAGGTAATGCCTGAATCTCCTCCCGACTTAGGATCAGTACAATTTACTTTTCACGAAGATGGAACTTGGGAAGATGAACATCACATGCTACCTTCTAAACTTATGCGTCATAAGGTACATCAAGCATGAGAAGTAAAACAGTAATTCAAAGAATGTATAAAGACGCAAAAGAATATAGTCATATAACAGAATACAATCGAGGATATTTTAAATGCTTACAAGACATATTGGAAATAGGATGACACCTTTGGAAGTTTGGTCTATAAGTAGTGTTATAGTTTGTATGGGATTATTGACTTATGGATGGATGTTGTTTAGAAAATGAAATGTCCTAGATGTAATAAAGAAAATGATTCACCTTGGGTAGAGTGTAATGATTGTATTGAGAAGGTGTATCCAGAAACATGAGTATTTTTACTGCAATGATAACTTGTCTAGCATTTGGTTGTGCATTTCTTGGATTTACAATAGGAGTTATAACAGGAGGTGCTTTAAAATGACAGGTTGGTTCACTAATTATGAAGATAATATTGACAAGGAAAATAAAGAAAAGATAGATTGGAATAAGCATACAGAAGTATTAGCATGGGATAAGGCAATGTTACAATACATATTCGATAAATTCCTACTAGAAGAATACAAATTAACATTAAAGGTAGGAGAGTTTATCACAGAAAGAAAGTGGCAACAGTGGCGACTACTTAAAATTCAAAAGATATTTCATATATCAGAATCTTTATTTGCTCACATGCAACGAGATATGGCAAAGAAGATGTTAGTAGAAGAAGCAAATATGTTCACTAAAGAAAAAGAGAAAATGAAGTGAGTAGGGAAGTCTTATGGTCACACCAAGCACATCGTTCTATTCGCACATTGGAGAGAAAATGTATGAAGGGCAAGTGTAAGATTTGTAATGAGTTCAGATGATTATGTTAAATTATTATTGTACGAAAAAACAAGGTGTTATAAATGTATGCGTGAGTGGGCAAGGTTTGACTAAAAAATACTTTAATACATTAGCCAATAACCAGAAGCATATGTCACATGGAGAGAAATGCGTTATCTGTAATGGAGATGGCAAGATTCCAAGTGCTACATTAAAGCCTACTAAGAAAGTTTTCAAAGAAAAATGTCATGGTTGCTCAGGAAAAGGTTGGGTAACAATACATGATAGAATAGATTACACTAATCCTTATCCACAATGGCAACCTTATTTTCCTACTTATCCTTATGATCCTATTAATCCTACAGGACCTGTATGGTGTGGAACTACTGCAACTGGAACTACAATAGATCCAAATAGTGGTGGTGGAACTACAGCACCTTCTGATTGGTCTGTTACAGCAGGAAGTGGAAGTATAACAGGAATACCTTGGATTGATTTTGGTGATAATGATTCAGTATCTACAAACAGTTTTACTTCAACTGATACAGCAGGTAATGAAATAAGATTTACATTTTCTACATCTACTGACGCAACTACATCTGATTTTACATCAGGTGGATTTCTAGATGATGACGAGAAGAAGAAGGGTAAATGAATGTCTGTAAAGATTGACGATAAAAATGATATAGTATTATTAACACAAGCAGAATATTGGGCTATGGTAAATAAATACAAAGAACTAGAAATGAGGATAATGAGTCTTGAAAAACGAGTCGGAACAAAAGTCAATTAAAGGACAGGACTGGATTCACTGTGAAGATTGTGGAATTGACATTATGCCATATAACGGAATTAAATCTGTTGAAGAAGCACAGAAACTTGGACATTACAAATGTATGTTAGGACTGAAGAAAGTTGCCTGATTTAACAAATAGATGTTTGTATTGTGGTAAAGAGTTTATGATGAATGATGAGTTAATTGACCATCAAAAGAAAGCACATTCTGATAAAACTGTTCAGTATGACACTAAATTCCGAAGCACTAAAAAGTTCGTAGCGTTATAGATTATCATGGGTAAAGTAGAATACAGTGGGAAGATAGTAGAATATCTACCTGAGAATTTTCCTAGACTTCCAGACCAAGGCAAAACAGCAGTTTACAATGCTTGCGTACAATTAACAAAAGATAAAGCACCAGTAATACCTCCTAATGTGAGGAAAATAACAGGTCTTGGAAGAACCTCATCTTTATCTCATTTGACTAAACTGGTAAAAGAGAAATATCTTACATTAACTTATGCCAAAGTACGATTTGAAAACAATACTGTAATCTGTGGTGTCTATAAATTAACTAAGAAAACATTATGAGAAAATATACTGAAGAAGCATTAAAGGAAACTATTAAGACTGTAATAGGAAAGCCAATAACAGTGGATTTTGATACAGAGAATACAATAGGAGTAGTAACTGATGCTTGGTATGATGAGAGTATTCATGCAATAAGATTCAAAGGAAAAATTTATGATTAAGTTAGTTATATTAGGATTCAGTAAATGTGGACAACACTCTGTTATAGAACATCTGAATAAGAAGGGCTTTAATGTTAAGAAGTTAGAAATAGCATATCAACTAGGTGCTCCTTACACACTCAAAAGAAAGTATCCTAATTATAGACCTGTATTTGTAACAAGAGATCCTGCTGATATGGTTTGGTCAATGTATAATTATGAGTATAGGCAGGAGATGAGTTTTGAAAGTTTTGTGGAGAGGAAAGATGTAGTTGATAAAGCAGATTTTAGGAAGTGGATTAAACCATTTATTGAGAGAGAATTAAATCCACTGATATTAAACTTGGATGAGATGATGAAGGAAGAAGGATTTCCACATCTAAACAAGAATAAGAAATACCATGAGATGCCTTTAAAGTTTAGAGCACTAGTTGATAATATACTTAAATCCAAACAGATCAAAGTTCTGTAATGATACTCCAAGAGATTTATAGAGAGATTATCATCGCTGTTGTATTATCAGTAGGTGCTTATGTTGCTAATTACTTTAGAAAGAGGGGAGATTGTATCAAAAAACTCAATAATCAAATGGAGAGATTATCAAGAACTCAGTGGCGTACTGCTAAAACTCTAATTATTCTTGCTAAACTAATAGATGACCAAACAAAGAAAGAACATCCAGACATTGCTACAGAATTAGAAGAAATAGCAAGAGAATTGTTATCAGATAATCCTAAGTAATTAACAGTTTCAACAAGCGTGGTTAGGAACGAAGATATACTTATATTCCCACACTAATCAAATCGTCTTATGGGTTACGAACAATTAATCCTACAGTTGGCAGTTGGAGCAGGAATGGGATTCCTGATTTCAGCAATAAGTGTCTTGTCGGATACTAACAACAAATGGAACAATCGACAATTCGCATATACTGCTATCTTAGGAGCATTTTCAGCACTCGGCATTATTCAAGGTGTCAGTGGTGGACTAACCGAAGCAAACTTTATTGCTGTAGTCTTAATGATTGCAGGTGCTACATTCTTAGCGAATAAGAGCATAAAAATCGCAGCACGAAGTGGCTTACGGAAAAAATAAAACAGTTCCCTAGCCACAAACTAGGAACTTCCTTTTTTTTATTTAACAAGACTTTAATACTTTACTACAAACAGATTCTTATGCCAACAAGACCTATTCAAATCACAACCAGAAAGAAATACTGTCTAATGCTAGATCCTGATATGAAAGGAAAGAGTACAGGCAGAGTTCCTAGAAAGATTAAGACTAATTTTGAAACTAATATTAAAACTGAACCACTAATAGATGAGTGGCGTACTAAATGGGAAGATGGTATTGTAACTTATGGTGTAACAAGAAAAACAAATAAGAGTAAAGATATTTCTGATTGGGAGAACAGAGCATTAACAATAGCATTAAGAACTTGGGGATTAAGAATATCAGATATTAAGTTTAGAAGAATAAGAAAGATAGATCCAGTTCATCCACCTGATATTATACTTAGGTTTGTACCAAGAGATGAAGATCAACTGTTTAAGAATAATCTAAATGTATTAGCCTATGCTTATTTCCCAACTACATCACCAATAGGAGGGGATATTACTTTCAACGATGATTTGATTTGGAGTAAAGATGGACTACCAGTTTCTGCACATGATTATGATCCTACTAACTATCCTAATGCTGACACTAAAGTAAAGTTTAGAACTTACAATATTATCCACACTTTAACTCACGAAGTAGGACATGCATTAGGTCTAAAACATAATGATGAGTGTAGTGATTGTGTAATGTATCCATACTATAACGGAACTGTTACCTTAAAGGAAGGGGATATGGAAGAAGATGTTCCAAGAATACAGGCATTTTATGGTGCTAGAGGTCTTAGTAGATACTGGATTTCCTATTTCCACAATAGGTCTATAAGACGCTTTAATGGTGTAAGACCACTGGTTTGAAATGATAGCAATATTATTTTATTATGAAGATGAAAAAGAATCTGACCAGATAATGACAGTAGATGATACAATAATATCCAGACAATTTAATTTGTATGGTTACGAGATGTTTATTATAGATAGAACAGGTACTAGAAATGGCTCTATGATATTCCATTCATTAGATGAAGCAATAGCAGATCCTAGATTTAAAGACCATACTTGGATGTATTTCGATAGATTAGCAGGTGAATATCTAATTACTCATCCTAAAGAGAATGTAGTTTATGTTATAGGATCTGACTTGGAAGGTTATGGTTATGATAAGAAAAGTATTGAAGAAAGAAATGGCAAATCATACAAACTATCATTAAAGAATCCAGAGGAAATACATCATGCTAACCCAATTATGTCTTACATCATGGCTCATAGGTGGATAAAGGTAGGTTGCTAAATGTCTAAATGTTATTTCTGTGATGAAACTGATGTAAAGTATTGCGAAATATGTGGAGAGTATCTATGCGATAATCATAGAAGGAACTTTCCTAAAAGAGCACTAGGTATGTTTGCTAAGAAAATACTTAAACGTAGAGAGATGAGAAAGAAGGTATGACTGTTGGCGATGAAATAGATACTTGGTTAATTGCTAATACACCTCCTGCTAAGACAGGAACTGAGATTAAAGAAGGAATTGTAAGAAAGAATAGAAAGACAAAACACTGGATTTCTAAACTAATTAAAGATGGAGTTATCACAATAGATACAGCAGATAGTTCTACTGATTTTAGACAGTGGGCAAAAGATACCTACGATGACGTTGTGTAAAATACTTAATTATTAACAAACTTATCAAATATTGACTAGTCAATGGCAAAGAATGTATATTCCGTAGATCAATTTAGTGGCGTGGTAGTAACCAATCAAGAGTTTTTTACTGCTGATATTAAGTTCTCAATTAGAGCAGGTTCTTCAACTAAAGTCCGAGTAACAATCGCAGTAGATTCTAACTCAGTTATTGAAGCAACATTAGATGGTGGAACTACATGGTTAAGATTTAATCAGGGAAACAATATTCTTGCTGAATCTATTTATGATTTTGATTTACCTTTAAGAAACGGAGATTTATTTAATTTAAGAACTACCAATCCAAGTGGTACAACAGTTCGTTTATGCAGGTTAGACCAAGTAACAAATGAGGGTTAAGTAAATGGGTTCTTATCCACCTCAAGGAAGTGCAATTTCTCTTATATCAACAACTCAAGATGAAGCAATTAGTGTTACTGATACATTCTCAACAGATTTTGTTATAGAATCAAACCATGTTAGAGATTCTGCTATTGTTATGTTTAATGATGATGCAACTCAATCATTAATTTATAGAATTTACGGAACTCCAAAAGAATCAACAACTGTTCCAGCAGATGCAGATACATCATGGGTAAATATAATAGACCGAGAAGTAGAAGATCCAGCAGCATATGATCATAATTTCTCAAGATCAATTCCAGCAAAGGGAACATTCTATGAATCATTCTCAAATAAATGGAGTTGGGTTAGAATAGAAATGAAATCTTCTAGTGGAACAATAACTGCTAGAGTATGGCATCGTGGAACAACAAGATGAGTGTTGTAGTTTATCCACCAGATTTACCATGTGATTTATCACCAATAGAATTTACAAAATATACTGCTAAGAATCCTAAAGTAAAATTAACTGGAAAAAAGTTTATTGTATTAGGATTTATGAAGTGTGGACAAAATTCTGTTGTAGAGTGGTTACAAGCAAAACATCATACAGTGATATTAAATGAAAGATTGATTGAACCTAAGTACATAAAAGAATGGGAAAAATGCTATTCAGATTTTAGACCTGTAATAGTTGTAAGAGAACCAATAGAAAGATGTTGGTCACAGTACTGGTATATGGAATGGAATAAAAGAATGTCATATGAGGATTTTCTTAAACATGATTTTCATGGAAGAAGTGACCAATCAGATCCTAAAATAATATCAGATTATAGGAGGTGGCTTGTACCTTGGTTAAAACATAATCCATTAATATATATGCTAGAATACTTAAAAACATTAAAAGATTTTCCACATGTTAACTCTACCACTAGAAAAGGTTTGAAATATCCTAAAATGACAGATAAAGATAGAGAGTTGACAAAGAGGTTTTTAAAGGAAGAAATTAGAAAAAATACTTATAATCTTAGAGAATAATCATATCAGTATGGTAGCCACAGTTATAATTAACAGATTAACAGGAACAATGCCTACAGTTACTCCAATCACAACTCTTAATACTAGAGCAAATGCTGCTGATACTCATACTACAGGTGATACAGCAAGTCCTATTGAGATTCCGGGAGCAGGTACTAACTATTCTTATTGGGTAGTTACAAGATTGGAAGCAACAGTAGCACCTGATAATTTAATTGATAATATTGAATGGTTTACAGATGGTTCCAATACTTACGGAACTGGAATTACTAATTTAGGAAATACTGCAACTGGATATGTTCAAGCAACAGGAACTCCGGGAGTGACAGGAGCACAATTAACAACTGCTGCTTACGGAACTTTAACAGGAGCACCAACAGATGTTTTTGCTCATGTAACTGGTACGCCAAAAGCAGTTACAGGTTCTACTTCTACTGCTATTGAGTTTGGTGACAGATTTGTATTTCAAGTTAATGTAGCAACTTCTGCTACAGCAGGAACTAAGCCTGCAACTCCTGAACAATTCACTTGGAGATTTGACGAAACTTAGGTTTCATTGAGGTCGCAATGCAATGCTGACTTGGCTTGTTCGTTACAAAACTGGAAAAGAATTTCCAAATATCCCACACAAGTTCACTTATGAGCACATTGATAGAAAAGAACTCGATGCCTTTGTAATTATTAATTCAGATAAAGACCTACCTGTATTTACAGTACACTTTGACGATCCTAGAAAAAAATTAATCTATCGTAGAAGAACTGAAATGCCAAGTGCTGCTAGACCATTCCATGTAGTTTGTCATATTATAGGATGGCACATGAATGTTAAAGGAGAATCAATACAGAACATTAATTATGTTTATGAAACAATAGGTAGAAAAAATAAGAAAGGTGAGAAGGAAGATTTTCACTGGATAGAAAGTGCAGGAAAATGGGACAAGGATAGAAACACATGGTTCTATTCACCAATAATGAGGGCATATGAAAAATGATGGGAGAGTTCAAAGATTATGGTTTTACAGAGAAACAAATATGATGCTGCTTATTTTGGTGATGTAATTGAATCAGGTGGAACTAGACACGATGCTGGTTACACAAATTATTTAGAACTACACACTAATTGGAAACAAAAACTTCAAATACAAAAATTTCTAACTAGACATAACATTCCCAAAACATCTAAGATCCTAGAACTAGGTGCAGGAGTTGGGTTCATGGGAAAGATAGCAACAGAAGAAGGTTATACAGATTGGACTTGCGTTGACTGGTCTAATTGGGCTAAAAGACATGAGGTTTATCCAGTAACAGAAGAAGATGGTCTTGTATTTTTACAAGCACAAACTGATAATGCCTTTGACTACATTGTATCTAGAGCATTTCTTGAGTGTATTCCATCTAACCAACTACAAAACTATGCAACTGAAGGAAAACGAGTAGCAACAAACCACATCCACACAACATTTCTTTCAGCCAACACTCAATATTATGAAATTAAGACTATACCTGATTGGGCTACAGACTTTCTTAACGATCCTAATATCATTATAGAGGATTACAGAAAAGATGGCTAATGTTACAGTTGATTCTGCTGCTATTGTCGCAAGTGGTAATCGTGTAGTAATAAGAGATTCTAATGATAGAGTATATGTCTTTGTAAATGCAGGAGGTAATGTTAGAGCATACAAAGGTAATGTCACTGGTGAACCTGCTTCATTTGCTGAACAAGATGCTACTGGTGCTCCAAATGATACAGATTTTGCTGGTGTAGCAGCAGCAATAGATTCTGCTGGTGCAGTTCATGTAGCATATCAGTTCCAAGATTCAACAGCACATGGAGGAGCACC
>Ga0209976_10000687_pt1 | contig 21229 bp, 43 predicted proteins | sample SumtaG_FD_182806 | JGI IMG/M metagenome (GOLD analysis project Ga0209976, IMG submission 182806) | Deep subsurface microbial communities from Indian Ocean to uncover new lineages of life (NeLLi) - Sumatra_00157 metaG (SPAdes) (version 2) | ecosystem: Environmental > Aquatic > Marine > Oceanic >...
TAGAAAGAAATGCTCGTGACAATCAGACTTATGATCAATATCAATCTGAATATTCAAATCAGACACTTAGTACAAATATTGCAGGATTCGATGCGACAGCCGGATTCTGGATGGATATAGGAAGTTCTAATTTTATAACTACAGGGGTTGGTAATTTTGGAGTTTTGAATGTTAATATTTCTAGTATCAATAATGTTATCAATGCAGAATTGAGTATGAATACTCATAAGATAACTGATGTGGTTGATCCAACTTCTAATCAAGACGTGGCCACAAAAAAATATGTTGATGATACTGCTGGTGGAGGAGGGGCCTTTACCGTAGACCATATTAATGATTGGGCAAAGATGACTGATGCAAATTATTCTTTAGTTCCAAATGCAACTGGAAGTGGAGTAGAATTCAATGATCTTGGTAAAAATTCTGCAAATGAAAAATGGGCTGATTGTTATTTGTCTGGATTTCTTTATGCAGACTCTGGAATTCAGGTTAATGGAAATGATGTCATAGTGGAAATTGCTTCATCTACTGATAATGCAATACCAAGATGGAACGGAACCGGAGGTGGAGCATTACAAAATTCTGGTTGCACAATAAATGATTCCAATGTTTTATCCTGTTCTGGATTGCAGGTAAACGGAAGTGGTGGTTTTACAGCATATATTGCAGGGACACTTGGAGTTACTGGAAATTGGACATTGAGTGGAGCTGCACAATCAACTCTTAATATGAATAGTCAAGATATTGATAATGTAGAAGATTTGGAAGTTAATGATTTGTTTGATCATAATCAAGGATTTATTTTTTGTGCCGATGATTTCGAATTGGATGATGTAGAGCAAATAAGAGCAGATACTAATAACCTAGTAATAACAGGTGGATCTGATCCAGTTACTATTGGTGGAGCAAGTATATTTGGAAATAATTCTGATTTATGGGTGGTAAGTGATTTAGATGTAAATGGAACAAAGAACTGTGTCGTTAATGCCAAGGATGGAAGAACATATATTTTCGCTGCTATAGAAAGTCCAGAATTATGGTTTGAAGAAAAAATGAGTTCTCAGTTGGTAAGTGGAGAAAAAGAAATAATCTTAGATCCAAGATTTATTGCAAGCACAGTAATAGACGCACTTCATCCCATTAATGCAATTGCAACTCCAACAAATCAATGTAATGGATTATGGGTAGAGAAAAAGTTTGACAGGGTGATAGTTCATGAATTAAATAATGGAACTTCTGATTCTACTTTTGATATTACATTGTCAGCAAAGAGACTTGGATATGAAGACTTAAGATTTGATGAATATTTGAAAGACACTGATATAAATGGACAATACAAAAAATCAAACGAAGAATTGATTATGGAGAAGAAACCGTTAATTATTAAAACTATGGAGATTAAGAAACACTATCCATCATTGAAACAAAAAATCAAAAAAGAAAAGAATCCAAATTTGAAAAGAAAGTTAAGACAAGAGTTCAAGGAAGAGCGTAAAAAGGTAAGTGTTCTTCGAGAAGAGATGGTAAAATTAAACGAAAAACACAAAAACAAAAAATGGAAGGGTTAAAAAAAGAAAACATAAAGAAGGTTACTAAGAATGAAGATTCAGTTGATGTAACTTTTGAAAACAAAGTCCAAATTAATATTGATACTTTGAAAATGAGATACAATATTCTGAATGGTCAGATAGACAGATTAACTCAAGAAAGAGAAAAGATTTTAGAAATAGCAAAACAATCTAAGATAATTTTATAATGAAAAAAGAAAAAGTAGATCTAAGGTGGAGAGTAATTTCTGTAGTTTTTGTACTTTGTATTGTATTTTTATTAATTGCCTTTTATAATATTTATCAAGAAGTGAAGGAAACTAAAAGATTCAATTCTTTAGAGGGTATGTGTGAAAGAATAAAGATAACTCCTAGTTGGATGAATTCCAGGGGAACATTGGTTGGTGAGGGTTTCCAAATTTTTGGTGGTAATATGACTGGAATAGTTGATATGTTAATAGATGAGCCTGTTTATTTTCTTTACAGTTCTTCTTGTCCAGCATGCCTAAATCAAATAACATTATTTGGAGATGATTGGAAGAAGTATGAAGAAAGTAATTTAACAATCGATTGTTTAAAATTAAAATAACCAGGAGGTGAAAAATGGAAAAAAATTGGTACGAATCAAAAACTAAGTGGGCGGCTTTATTGATTGCAGTAGGTCCAGTATTAACAACGCTTGGCGGAATGTTAAGTGGACACTTGGATATTGTTTCAGGTGTTGAAGTATTGATGGTTCAAGTAGGTGCTGTGCTTGCTGTTTTCGGAATTAGAGATCTACCTTTCGTCAATAAGGAATAGTAGAAACCTTTATTAATTTCAATTTCTTATTTTTTATGAGTGGAAAGTTCTTATGTCTTTGATGTAATTGCTTTGTGTTTCATAGCACCACTCTTTGGCCTTCGGGCCATTTTTCATTCTTAACCTAGTGTCCCTACCATTTCCTATGGAACTTTATCGTCGAAGAATAGTTCTTTTCAATCAATACTACTTACTTTAATATATATAATACATAATACAAATATTTATAAATAAAACTTATAAAACAAAACTCCAAATTCTTGTAAAGTTTTAAAAATGTTTCCATAGGAAATGGTAGGGACACAGAGTTAGATATATGTTAGTTAGGGTAGGAGTAGAAAGATTTATAAAGATTAAATTCCTATTTCTATTACTATGAAACACAGAAGAATTACTGAACTGTTCGGATCACGAAAAGAAGCAAGGGATTATCTATCAAATAATCCATGTTTGTTGATTGAAGGATCCAAATTATTTCAGACACAATTTAAAGTTGTTAAGGGTAAAGTTGATATTTTACTAAAAAGAGAAGATGTTTTATTCTTAGTAGAAATAAAAGATAAAGGAAGTCTTTACTCAGCTAGACAACAGATTTCAAGATATGGTAGAATGTTTGAAAGATTTAGCCCTATTTTTCAAGGAAAAAAACTAGAGTATGTAATCGTAAAACTCCAAAAATACCTAGGTACTGATGTTTATACATACGAAGATATTGATGATGTTTTGAGTAGAAAAAATGACTATGAAACAATCCATCTAAAAAGGACATTAGAAACACAGAATCTTCCAGAGATAAAAGAAAAAACCAGGATTGCCTCAGATAGTCCAGAGACAAAAAGAAAGTGGAAGAAAAATTGGAAAGTCGGAATGGTCAAACACGCAAAGAAAATGGAGGATAGCAAATATGGAAAAAAATAAAGAGTTCATTGAACTTAGGGATGTTTGGGGAGAATACACAATAAAACAAATTCATAGAGATAAAACAAGAAAGCTTGTTAAGGGTCTTTTTAGATTAGGTTTGTTATCAAAATTCAAATCAAATTTTAATAAAAAATCAATAACAAAAGCAATATGTTATATTAATTTTATGATACCATGTACTGCTTGGCCAATAACTAATCCATTAATAATAAAGGCTTCTAATTGTATTAATATGGACAAAATCCAAAGAAAAATAAATTGTTTTAGGATAAAATTCTGATGGTAATTGGACATGCAATGAGTTTTCAATCAAAGAAAAAAGAATTGAAAAAGTTGATTGAGTATGGTGAGGAAAATAATTTTAATCCAGAACTTTTAGAAGATTACAAAGCTCAGTTATCACATGTTGAAACGAAACTAAAAGAGCAAAGTGAAGAAAGAGAAAGATTCAATAAATCAACAGGAGAATCAAATGGATAAAGATATAAGAGTTCTTCTTGAACAAATCAAGAAATTAGAAAGTGAAGGTTTTCTTAAGTTTAATCAAAGTAGGTCTGAGGTAATGGATTTTATTGAGAATGATATGGAGTATGTAGTTTTTGGGAAAGAAGAATCAGTTACAAAATATTCATCATGCAGAGAGGCCTGTGGAATGTCATTGTATCAACTTAATAAGTTTGTTGATAAAGAATTGAAATCTGATTCAGAAGAGGCAAATAAAGATTATTCTCATGAAGAAAGAGTTTTAATGCATAAATATTGTATGGAAAATAATCTTAGAGATACTTGGTTTAATCTTGTTACTTGGAAAAAATTGGGAATTATATTTTTAAACAACAGTGATTACGATGTCATAAAATTTCACAAGAAGAAAGCCAAGGAGGAATTGATATGAATCTAAGAACATTGAAAGATTTGCGTGGATTTTGGATGCCGAATCAGGTTAAGGCAAAAAGGTATAGAATGGTAGAAGAGTCAGAATTGAGACAAGAAGCAATCAACCATATTAATCACATGAGAGCCGAGATTTCTGACTTCACTGCAAGGGATGAGTTAAATTCCAACATTAAAATAAATTCCTTGGCAGCACAAATTGGATGGATAAAAAAGTTCTTTAATATTTCTGAGGATGATTTACAATGATACAAATTAGAATGACAAGAAAGGGATTAGAGGTAGCCAGATATTTCCCATTTATAGTTTTCGGACTTATGTCTGAAGATGGGGGGGTCAATTCTTTACAGGATTCTCCCAGCCCCCTTATTATTGAGAAGGAGGTAAAACATGGAAACATTAAAAAGAGAAATTAAGGCTGTTTCACTTGGAAGATTGAAAGATGGATCAATAGGATTCATGACGACAGAAGAAGAAGGTAAATGGTACAATGTCCAAGGCGAATCAGAACAATTAGAGGCAATGGTTAAGGATGTAGTTGCAAAGGGAAATATTATTGAGTTTCAATACAATAATGGAATTGTAGGAAGTTTGAAATTAGTTGAAAAAGCTCCAGAAAAGAAATCTGAGAATTGGGCTGACGAAATGAATAACTTTGAAGATTTGCTTGCCGATGCTCATGAGAAGTACAAAGACAAATTGGAAATTCGAACTGAGGTTATGAGAGATGCAGAAGGAAATGCAATGATTGACTTAGAAAAGAAGTTTGCGTTTTTCAAATGCGAAGTAATTGTTGATGGAAAAACATTTATGGGGCATGGAGATGCAACCAAAGAAAATGTAACGAGTAATCTAATACAACCACATTTCATAAGAATGGCTGAAACAAGATCAATTGTTAGAGCATTAAGATTCGCAACAAACAATGCAAAAGTTGCTGTTGAAGAGACTGACGATGTTCCAAAAGAAAAACAATGAGTTTGATAAATAAGCATTTTGCAATTCTTGGATTCGAAGTTGAGGATAGAGTTACTGGATTGAAAGGTATTGTTAGTTCGATAAGTTTTGATTTATACGGATGCATACAAGCAACGATAACTACAAAGGCTGATAAAAATAACGTCAAAGGAACTTGTTATTGGCATGACGTTTCAAGAATAAAAATACTTAGCAAAAAACCAGTAATGCAAGTGCCAAATTTTCACTACGGCAAACTAGCCGAGGGGAAAAAAGGACCTGCAGAAAAGATGACGTTATAGAATAACGAATTTTATTTTTTTATTTTTTTTTAAAAAAACCTGGCGAGGTTAAACGCAAACCTGAACTAAATTCAGGGAGGTAAAACAATGAAGAAAATACAAATAGATGAGATAAAGGTGAAAGAGAATGTCCGAACTGATTACGGTGATTTGACAGAATTGTCTGCATCAGTAAGAGAACATGGAATTAGAACCCCTATAGAAATAAATTCTGATAATGAATTGATTGATGGGTTCAGACGAGTCAAAGCTGCAAAGGCTGCAGGACTTAAAGAGATTCCATATTTTATTAATGAGGAGCAAGTAAATAAAACAGAATCACAAATAATATCTGGATTATTTCAAAAGAACTTGAATCCGATTGAGGAAGGAAAAGCATTTCAGATCTATATGGATAAAGAAAACATGACATCGGAACAACTTGCAGTTAGGATTTCGAAAAGAAAAGGTTATGTGGATAAGAGGTTGGAATTAGCAAAATTACCAATTAAGGTTCAAGAAGCTTTGATAAAAAACAAAATTCAAATGGGTCATGCTTTGTTATTAGCAAAGATGCAAGGAGACGAACGATTGAATTTTATGAAAGAAATTATTGAGGACGATATGAGTGTTGGTGATGCAAAAGATGATTTAAGTCGTATTAGTAAGAATCTAAATAAAGCCCCATTTTGCAAAAAAGATTGTAAGAATTGTATTCATAATGGATCCAAACAAACAGAATTATTCGAAACAGGAACAATCCTAAGCGGAGACTGTATGAATAGCAAATGCTTTAACAGAAAAATGAAAGACTTTATTATTGATAAGAAAGCAGAATTTAAGGATATGTTTTTTGAACGTAAGGATAGATATAATACCAATGAGGATCCATCAGGATATGAAGATGCATCAAATACTTGGAATTTGAAGACGCTAGGAATTACAGAAGCCTATATGGTTAAGTGTCGAAAGAACAGAGATTATAAAGTTAGGATTGATTCTGATGGACATATTCAAGAATACTTTAAGATTCCGACAAAAAAACCAACGGATGGAGAAGAGGTTAAGGAGGTTCAAGTTGATAAGAAAGAGCAAGGATTATTGGCAAAGGTTAGTGAATTCAAAACAGAATTTTTGATGGAAAAAACAAAAGTTATAATGGAACCATCTAAATTCAATACAAAACAACTTGCAGTTATTCGAATGATGCAAAGCGCAGGATATTCTGCCTTAGATTCATCAGCTGGAAAATTCAAAGATATTCTGGATATTTATGGAAGTATCAATGTTGAAAAATTATTGAAGGCTAGTGATGAATTACTAGATATAGCAATTTATGAACTTTCAAAACATGCACTTCATAAATTAACAGCAAAAGAGTTAGTATTAGTATCAAGAAATTTTGGAGTTGATGTTAAAAAAGACTTTAAGATTACTGAGGATTATTTGAAACTTTATACAAAGGATCAACTGAAAGCTTTAGGTAGAGAACTTAAACTTGAAGGCCCAGAAACTGAACTCAAGAAAGACGAACTCATTTCACATATATTGAAACAAGATTTGAAAGGATTAGTCCCAAAGATTCTACTTTAATAAAACAAATTTTATTTTTTATTTTTTTATATACCGGGCGCGGTCAAACGCAACTAAACAACCAGGAGGAAAAACATGAAACAAGAAAACATAATACAATTGAAAGCTACTAGAACAAACTTAGATGATCTAAAGGTAGAACTTGCAGAAAAAAAACAAGAGTTTGAAGAACAAAATAGTGAATTAATCGAAAAAATCGAAAAGACAACATTAGATCTTAATGGATGTATTGATCAAGTAAAAGTATCTGCTATGGAAGAATTCCGTGAAACAGGCGAGAAGAAATTGCTTGGAGGAATTGGAATCAGAATTTTAACATCATTGAAGTATGATGAGCAAGCTGCAATCGATTGGGCAGATGCAAAAATGCCAGTAGCATTAAAGACTATATTGGATAAGAAGCAATTTGAAACTTATGCAAAGAGTACAGATTTAGATTTCGTAAAGAAGGTTGAATCAATATGTGTAACAATACCAAAAGTAATTGAAATCTAAATATCAAACAAACTTTATTTTTTTTATTTTTTTTTAAAAAGCCGGGCGCGGAACGCAAACAAAAACAATATGACAATAGAAAATATTTCAGAAAATCAAGGGAAATTAGGTAAGCTAAAGTTAGTTAGCAGAGTTAGAGATTCTTTTACATGCTATCATTGTAAAGATGATATTGCATCTGGCAGTAAGTGTTATGATCAAAGTGATTATACTGGGACAGGTTTCTTCCCATCAAAAAGAAGAATGTGTGTTGAGTGTGGGGAAAAGTTTATTGCAGGCGGATTAGAAGTTAAGGAAAAGAAAGTCAAAGCACCAAATAAAGAAAAACCCGAGAAGGTTGTTATTAATCCAAAAGACGGCTGCGGAAAAGATACTGAATATCCTAAACCTGATAAAAGTGGGGTTTGGAAGTGTGGAGAGAAAGCACCGGTCGTTGGTATTATGAATTGTAAAGATTGTGGAGGGTTCAAATGAACTGTCCTTCTTGTAATTCCACAACTTATGAAAAGGGGCCACTTGGGAGTTCCTGCAAAAGATGCGGATATATTAATGATCCCGATTATCTTAAAAAGCTTGATTGCAGTTTTAAATCTGGGGGACAAGATTGATGGATAAGATAACTGAGGAAGTAATTACTAGCTTAATAAGACGTATTGAAATAATAGAGGAGAAACAATCAAGACTTTCAAGACCAGATAGGGATGGATATTATAAACCAACACCAGAAAAATCACCATCTAAAAGACATAAGGGTTTGGCCACAGAAGGTCAGTTGAGATATTTGAGGATTCTTGGCGCACATATTCCAGAAGGTATGACAAAAAAGGATGCAGGAATTGAGATTGATAGATTGGTTAAAGAAAAGGATTCAGTTGAAACTCAACCAATTGTCCAGGAAGAGATTAAAACAAAAGAAGATGCTGAAAAGGTTGCAGATGTTGAATTTGAAATTGTTGAACCAAAAGAAGTTGATACTGATGATGTGGGTGTTGATGGGGAGGGTTTAATGTGATAGATCCAAGATTAATATTAATTAGTGGAAACGGAAGAACATTTCTTGAGAAGTCTAGAATGTTTGAAGTTACACATGCTTTCTCTATGCGTCTTTTTAGGTCTAAAAATGCCCCAAAATTCAAAGGTAAAATAGGAGATATTACATGAGAATTATTCCAGTTTGTGAAAGATATGAATCGAAGATTTATGTTATTGATGAATCAAATGTGATTTACAAAATTGATTGTAGGTGTGGAGATTTTAGTGGTTCTTATACTCCAGAAAAAGTTGTTAAAGGAAAAGTTATAGACGCTAAATGGTTTCCAGGCAGAAGACTGAAGAATGCTAGACAGTTTTCAAATAAGATTTTTTATGCTGAACCTTGCAAACACTTGAAGCCGGCAGTCGAAGCATTAGAAAAACAGGGTTATGTCTTAAAGAGACCAAAGCCAATGACAGGAGCAGACAAGTGCACACCTGAATTAAAAAAATTACTAATCGAAAGGTCAAATGGACTTTGTGAGTGTCCAATAGTTGAATGCAGAAAACCAGGACAAGAAGTTCATAGGAAGATTGCCGGTGTTGATGGTGGGAAATATAGTGAAGATAATTGTGTTTATTTGAATGGTGAATGTCATAAAGCAATAACATATCAACCGTGGCATTCTAGCCCTGGTAGGAAAATAAAATAATGGCAGAAGGAGAACATCAAATCTGCCAACATTGTGGAGAAAGAGGAATAAATTTTGACTGGGTAAAAGTAGAAGGAAAGGAAGACAGGATTCCAATTTGGAAATGCAAATGCGGAGCTAAATGGAAAGATACAAGATGGAAAAAAAAGTAATTATTCCATTGATAGAAAAATGCAAGTGCGGTAAGAAAGTTACGGATCATCATTTCAAATGCAATGAATGTTGGGGAAATACTGCAAGACTCAAACACAGAAAGAAAATGAGAAAATTAATGGAACCAGTAAGAAGGAGGTTTAGAGAATAATGGTAGAATATGAAATCAAATTAACAAATTCAGCAGGAATTGAGATTATATTTGATGAGACTTGGGGTTCATGTTGGAGATGTTGTGAGACAGGATTTCTTCTTGAACATAAATGTAGGGCTTGTAGACAGGAGTTAGGAGAACTCGAAGTAATAATATAATAATGACATCTGAAACAATAGATAGACTAAAGCAAACTATGAAGTTGATATTAGATGGAGCGGTTATTAAACTAAGTGATTTTGATGAGATTGGAAAACACTTTGATACTGCAGTTCAACAAATCGAACGATTAGAAAAATCAAGGGATTCGTGGAAAAAAAAATATACAGATTTGAAAAATAGAAAGCTTTAAATAACAAATATACATATATAATTATAATGGTGATATCTAAGAGAAAAAATATTCATGTAAAAACTCTCAAAAAAGTTGAGGATTTTTTGAAGCAGCAAACAAAACCAATTTTCAAATCTGATATTGTAAAGCAAATTGGAGTCGATTATGATTCTTTGGGAGTTGCTTTGGATATGTTAGAAATTACTCATTACAAAGATGGGAGGGTTGAGCTTAAATGTTAGAAATAATCAATCAGCGCTACATGAAGTTCTTGTTTAAGATTTCAAATAAACCGAGAAACATTTCCGAGTTAGCAAAGATTGGTGATTTGACAATAAGTGTTGCTTCGACTTTGATTTCAAGATGGGCAAGAGAAGGCGTAATAATAAAACAAAAAACAGAAGGAGCAAAAGAAATCATAATTGTTTTAACTGAATATGGAAAATCACAAGTAGCATTATTGAAATCATTGAATAAAAATCACATTAATAAACAGGAGCAATTAAGTAAAGAGGAAGAAGCGGCCGTTTCTCTAGTTGATAATAGTATTGGAAAAGGAGGTGAAAAATGACATCAAACACAAAAGACGAAGAAACTAAGTTGACTTATGACGAACGAAGAAAAATCTTGAATCAAAAGAAATCTCAAACTACTGAAAACATGACGGAAGAAGTAAAGGACGACGAAGGAAACGTTACCGAAGAACCAAAGTTAATCTCAACTGTGAAGCAAAGCATGGAAGTTGAATATACTGAGGATGGAATAAGACTCGCGCATGATAATCTTTCAAAGGAAAAATCATTTATGGATAAAAGGTTAATTGATTTAGAAGAACAATTTGAAGGTGAAATGCCAGAAGATTTAAAGAAGCTAAAGGATCAGTTACAAGCAATCGGTAAATATGATGCTTCTGAAAAAGCAAGGACAGAACACAAGGCTATCCAGGAGAGATTGAAGATTGTAAATGCAGAGATTAAGTCGCTTACAGATGAGATTGGAACTAGGTTGAAGTTCTAATTTTGAAATTATTATTTTATTATTTTATATTTTCAACCAGGAAATACTATGACAAAAGAAAAAGAAACACAGCAGGGAATTACACGAACAGAAACCAAGAAGAGTGCTAACGGTATGATATTAGAAGAAAAGCATTTGGCTGTTTATGGTAGTGACTTGAAAGAAATTAAAGAGGTTTTTGGCGAGGAGTGGAAAAAATGAATAGATGGATGTGCTGGTTAGGTTTGCATAAGATGAAGATAATTCTTGGTGATGATGGATTTTCTGAGAAGAAAGTTTGTTTGAGATGTGGTAAGCCCAGGAGGTTTTTGATATGGTGAAAGCAAATGTAATTATAAAATTACCAATATCAGATTCAGAGAAAGTTATGGGACTGTGTGATAGAATTAAGGATTCAGAAATAGTAATTTTACCAAGGGATGTAAAGGTTTTGATTAAGGATTCTAATGGTCTTTGGAGTGAGGCGTTTCAGGATTATGAAGTTGAAGAAGTTTTTGAAGAAGATCCTCTTCACAATGTGGCCGAAGAGGAGATTAAGGAATATATTTCTGGTGAAGAAGCGATTGAAGCTAAGATGGAAGAACTTGCAAAGAAAGCAGAAGATGGGGGAGAGGAAGAAATATTGGTTAAGAGAAGAAGACCTAAAATTTTATCTGATAATGCCGATGAATTTCTCAAAGAACATTATAAAGAGAATATTGATAGGGAGCTTGCAGAAACAATAAAGAAAGTTTTTGGAGAACAATATACAAATGACCAAATCAAAGAGGCCAGAAAACGATTGGGCCTAAAAAAAGAAAAAAATAGAAAAAACGAAAAACGTGATGGTAAGCCAAGAACCAAATGGACTGAAGAGCATTTTGAATGGCTGAGGGAAAATATTGAGGATTATGGAAATGCAGAGTTACATAAAAAACTTGTGGAGAAATTTGATTTAGATGTTACTTTAAACGCAATGCAGGCCAGAATGTGCATAGTTGGAATCACAAGAAAAAACAGAACTGCAATGCCAAAAACAAAAAATCCTGCTCGACCTTTTAATCCAAAATTATTAAAAAGTGAAGCTACAAAAATTGGCAAGAGAAAAGGAATGTCCAAAGGAGCAATCGAATTAATCGAAGAAAACTACATGGAAAAGACTGATGATGAGTTACGAGAATTAATTGCAGACAAAACTGGAAACTTTCATACTTCAGATAAAATTCAAAACTATAGAGAATCAAACGGAATGGCGCGCCCAAAAGGATGGAATCCAGATGAGTTTGTATCAGAGGAGGGAGATTAATGGCTGAACCTCAAAACCTAGCAAATGCAGCAGTTATAATCGCAGCAGTTTATTTTATGTTCCAATCAGGATTTAATTGGTGGATGGCTGCACTTATTTTGTGGGGACTTGCAACATGGGCGCATTGGCATCAAACAGAAGACCAAAAGAAACTAGTAAGATTAGGAATCGAAGAAGTAGAGGTAAGAACACAAAACATGAAGATGGCAACAGCGGTTGCAACAGCAAATCTAAAAGTAATCATGAGGAACTTGCAATGATATTAGGAAAAAATGTTGAAACAGGCGAGAACGTAGAATTAGATCTTAAAAAATTAATAAGAACTAGACTTCTGATCCAAGCAAATAGTGGCGGCGGCAAGTCCTGGTGTGCTAGAAGAATTATGGAACAAACAAGCAAAGATGTTCAACATATAATAATTGATACTGAGGGAGAGTTTTCAACACTTAGGGAAAAATATGATTATTTACTGATTGGATCTGATGGAGAGATTCCGGCCACAATCAAAACAGCAGGACTTTTGCCAAAGAAGATAATGCAGATGAAGTTGTCTGTGATTATTGATTTATCTGAGATGAGTAAAACAGAAAAATGTAATTATGTGAAGAAATTCCTTGAAGAATTAATAATATTGCCAAGAGAATTATGGACGCCTGTTTTGGTATTTATTGATGAGGCCCATGATTTTGCACCGGAGAGCGGAAAGGGAAAGTCAGAGGCAAGACCTGCAGTAATAGGTTTATGCTCAAAAGGAAGAAAGAGAAGATATGGATCAGTTCTAATGACACAAAGGGGTGCAAAATTAAACAAAGATGCAACTGCGGAGTGCAATAACAAATTAACAGGCCTTGCAAATATACCAACTGACAGAAAGGTTGCTGCAGCCGATTTGGGATTCACAACAAAAGAACAGGAAATAAGACTTAGACAATTAGAACCAGGAGAAATGTATGGTTATGGTTCTGCAGTTTCAAAAGAGGTTATTAAAATTAAGATAGGACCAGTGTTTACAACTCATGAGGAAGACGAAGATGGAGAAGTTGCAAAGCCAGCAAAGACACCAGATAATATCAAAAAGCTAATGAATAAATTTATTGACTTGCCAAAGGAAGCAGAAAAAGAACTTAGGGATATAACTGATTGCAAGAATAAAATAGTAGAGTTGAAACTAGACTTGAGAAAGGCTTTGAACTCCCAACCCAAACCGGAAGCAGATGAACGAGCACTACAAAGAGCAAGAGATGAAGGATCCAGAGAGATGCAAAAAGTTCTTTCAGATAGGGAAAGGGAATACAATCAAACATGCAAGGCGTTCCAAAGAGAGATTAAGTACCTTGAAAGAATAATTGAAAATGTTGGAAAGGTTATTGGAGTGAAAGTTAATCCTGTTGAGATACCAGAGATGAAACCCCTTCCCCCCCGGACCCCCCCTACCCAAGAAGTGGCTTGTAATGTCCCGCAAGTGTCCCGCAAAATACCAGTATTTATTGGTAATAGAGAATTTTCAGATGAAGAACCTAAAACTGCACCGCTTGGATTATGTGGAAGAAATATTTATTCAGTGCTTTATGCTAATTCAACAAGAGAACTTACAAAAGTTCAATTAGGATTATTATCAGGTTATTCAGTAAAGTCTAGTGGATTCAATAATGCCTTATCACAATTAAACACAATGGGATTATTAGAAAGAATAAATGGAAAACTGAAAATAAAAGAAGTCAATGCAGAATTCATAAAGGAAGGGTTCGGAGAAATATCAAAAGAGTTGTGGTCCAAAAGTTTGGGAAAATGCCCCAGAAAGATATTTGAGTTTTTACTAGAGAATGAAATAGAGTTCGAAAAAGAAGAGGTTGCGGAGAGGGTTGGTTATTCAGTAACTTCAAGCGGATTCAATAATGCACTATCACAACTGAATTCTCTTGGCTTAATCAAAAGGGATAATGGTTTGATTAAAATAAATCCTGAGATTTTGGAGTTGTAATGGCAAGACCAAACGGAGTATCTCAAAAAGCAAAGGGCGAAACTGAAACTAAGCGTCATCAGGAAATAATCGAAAAACAAAGGAAAGAAAAACTGGAGAAGAAAAAATGATAGATAAAAGAATGTTATCAATATTTTGGGTATGTCTTGCTGTAGTATTAGTTGCATCTCTTCCGAGTATGGTTGAAATTGCGAAGATGGGAATGTTAGGAATAGCTTTATCTGGAGTAATATTTCTAGGACTATTGATTTTTATGATGCATATAACGGATGGTATATTCCAATGATAAGTAAAATAATCCAAAGAGAGAAAGAGCGCCAGGAAGAGTATTTCAACGGATGCGGTAGGAGTACTGGTTATCCGTATGACGAAGATTGCGGAAAAGGAAGATTTTGTGAGTTATGTGGAGGGAGGGTTCAATCCCACAAACAAAGCCTAATTAACTTGAAGGAGTATATGGAAGGGGAATTAGCTTTCTTTGAAAATCATGTTTATCAAGATGATGATCCTTGCTCTTTTGACCATCACGGATATTGCCAAACTCATGGAACTGTTGGAGAAGATAATTGTTCTAACGTAGTGATTAAAGAAAAGCAAGACCAACTCAAAGAAGACATTCAAGAACTAAACAAAATGATTGAGAGATACGAATGAAATGCGAAAAATGCGGTCAAGAAGTGCAAAGTTCATTAACTCATGTTTGCAATCCTACGGCCATAGATATGTTTCAGAATCCCTGGAAATATTCTTCTACTAGTAATGGAACTGGAGGAAAAGAATAATGAAACAATATTTAGAATTTGATGAGATAGAAGTTCCAAGTAGAAAAACCAAAGTATTCGAAGTTAGAAACAAGGAAACCGATTGGTTTTTAGGAACTGTTCAGTGGGCGAATAATTGGAGGCAATATACTTTTGTTCAGAGATTAGATTTGCAAATTCAGATGTCTAGTGGTTGTATGAAAGAACTTTGTGTTTTCATTGATGAGTTGATGAATGAAAGAAAGCATCCAAAAGTAAAACATTGTAAGGTAAAATTAAAATGCTTTTGGTGCAGTAAGAGATATGTGGATTTGGAATCCCATACTAAAAAGATGCATCTAGGATTAACAGCGAGGTCTTATGATTATAATGGATGAAAGAAGATTAGAAGAAGTATGCGAAGAAGAGAACTTCTCACAAATACTATTAGGAAATGTTTATTGCTCACTTGCAAAAGGGCGACAAGTAGAATGCAAATATCTAAACAAACAAAAGGACAAAAACGGATTATACCCATGTATGAATCTAATTTACCAGGAGAATGATCCTAACCAGGAGTTTGATTCATGATAACTGAATTTATTTGTGATAGGTGTGGACAAAAAATAACATTACCAAAAGGAGGCCGCCCAATGATATATCCAAAGCTGGAAGTTCCAAGGGATGTTTGTTATGCATGCAAAGATGATATTACAGGACTAGATATCAAATTGAATCAGAAGTTTGCAAAAATCATAAGAGATATTGACAAAGAGATGTTCCCGGCGGCGAATAATATTTTAGAATTTGGGAATAATGAAAATATTTCTCAACAATCGGATGTTGCAAAATCTATTTATTCAGCATTAATTTATCCGAAACCTATTTATAAAATTGGAGATGTTGCAACATCATGAGCGGAGTAAAAATAATCGCAGTTCAGGTAGTAGGGCTTTGTAGCAAATGTCGTAAAAATTCAAAAGATCATGCTTGGCCACTGTATGATAAAAATGGTAGGAAGTATGAGGATAAAGAAATTTCTTGTGTGGGATGTGCATTATGAAGAATGAAGTAAAAACCCCAAACACACACAAAGAAATTGGAAAATCCATGAAAAAACAGGAAGGAAAATTAATTCGATTAAAACTAAAGCAAATCAAACCCTACAAACGAAACGCCAAAATCCACACAGAGAAACAAGTCGGCGACATCAGGGATTCAATCATAACTTTCGGGTACAACGATTTAATTGCAGTAGACGAAAAGAACTTAATTCTTGAAGGACACGGAAGACTAAGAGCCCTATACATGATCGACACAACCGGAACAAAAGAAATCCCTGTGTGGCAATTAAAAGGACTGACAGAGAGCGAAAAGAAAGCTTACCGAATCGCGCATAATAAACTGAACCTAGACACAGGGTTCGATGTAGAAATCCTAAGTGAAGAATTCCATGAGTTAGAAGAGAGCGATAATTTTACTGATACTGGTTTCGAAGTTGAACAAATAACTACAATATGGGATAAAAAACAACCAAACACGCAAAAAACAGACGTGTCCGCACACGAACGAGAAATAAACAAAAAGAATAAATGCCCTAATTGTGGGTATGACTTAGCGGAGTCTAAGAACTAATGGCAGATGAATGTCCGAACTGCGGAGAAATGAAATTAATATTCATAGATTCTAATAGTATACTTGATGATTGGGAATGTTCAGGCTGTAAAACTAACTTCAAATTTAAGACAAATATGAGATATAACCTAAAGGTGAAGAACTAATGACAGAAGTAAAACCAATGAAAATAAGCGAGTGGATTAAGGACTTGCAGTGGCAACTCGACACTTACGGAGATGCAGATGTTAGAGTTTGTTGGGAGAGACATGATCAACTAGATGCAAATAATGTATTCTTCAGTAGAGTTATCGGAAATTATGAGTGCTCAAACACAAAAACTGATAAAGAAATCAAAGAATTAAAAGATAAACCAACAGATAACGATGGTTTATGGATCCAAAACTTTCCATATTAAGGAATAAATTACAACAAACGCAACACATGACATCACTAACAGTATCAAAATTTAAGAAAGCACTAGAAGGAACAGGCGGAGTTCAAGCAGTTATCGCTAAGGCATGTGGAGTTGATAGGTCAACTGTTACAAGGTTCATTCAAAAATATCCAAAGATGAGATTATTGCTTGATGCTGAAGCTGAAAGAATAATCGACATAGCCGAAAACAAACTCCATGCGCTTGTTAACGACAAGGACATCCGGGCCATAAAGTTCTTCCTAGAGACAAAAGGCAAGTCCCGAGGTTACGTTTCAAAGCAAGAGTTAGAAATTGCAGGTAACATTTCAACACTAACGAAAGAAGAGCGCGCTGAAGAAATAAAGAGGTTGTTGGGGAAATGAAGGTAAAAATTAGGATGACAAAAGCTTGTAGAAATTGTATTAACTGTCATGGTCATATGAATATACATGAGACAGGAGAAAAACCATGTTGCCGTTTAGATATATTGCAAAATGAAGTAAAGCACGTAAGAGAAAAAAGATGTCCAAACTTCGAAAATACGATGTCTACTAATAGGAGTAGGAAATGAATGAAAGTAACAAAACAACAAGTAGGTGAACTCTTCGAAAAAGTAAAGGATGAACAAAAGCTTAAAGAACTTCTCCAAGAAATCTTCTCCCACAAAGAAAACATCCAAACGTTCGGAGAAGTAGTATTTCCCAAAACCGTAATCAACAAAACTCCCAATTTCCACTCCGAAATCTACGAATTACTATTTAAGCCAGGAAATGATGCACTGGCCGCACCAAGAGGACATGCTAAAACGTCCGTTACAGGTATAATTTTCTTGATTTATTGCATAGTTAATGAATTGGAGGAATATATTGTTTACATCTCTCAGAATCATTCTAAAACAGTCCAGTTCATTGACCCTATTAGGTTTGAGTTTAAGAACAATAAAATGCTACGATTCATTTACGGAGACTTAACGCCGCGCCCAGGCAGAGGTGATGATGGAAAGGATCGTGAGGATTGTTTCGATGTTGGAGGATGCAGAGTTGAAGCGGTGTCGTTCGAAAAGAATCTGCGAGGTTTCAAATTCCGAAATATACGTCCAACCCTCATAATTGGTGATGATATTGAATCTGATGATAGGGTCCTTAATCCAGAGCTTCGAGAGAAAGACCGAAACAAACTAAACAAAGTAATCATCCCCAGCCTGGATATTAACGGCCGCTTTAAGATGATTGGAACATTGCTTCACTTGGATTCTCTACTCAACAACAAAATTAAACTATACAAAGGAAAGGTGTTTGCAGCATGCAATTCGGAGTTTAAGGATCTATTATGGCCCGAACGGTTTACTGAGGAAAAATTAAGGAAAACTAAACACGACATTGGATCTGTGGCATTTCAACAAGAATATTTGAATAACCCAGTTGACAACTCGAGCTCACTAATCAAACGAGAATGGATAGAACAATGTTTCAGAAAAGACCTCTCATCTGAAGATGTGTTCAATATGGAATTTAGTGTGAAGACGATGGGTGCGGACTTTGCCTTTTCTGATAGAGTGTCTGCGGATGAGAGCGCTTACGCCGGGCTAGGCAAGAAGGATGAATTTTATTATTTGCTGAATTGTCAAAAGGACAAAGGTCTCTCAGTTAATGAACAAATGGATATCATCAAATCGCAACTATTCGAGAAATACCGATATGACAAAATAGGCTTAGAGGAAAACTCCATCAAGGCCATAAGCAAAGACATTGACCAATGGAAGTTGCCTATCACATTATTTTGGACATCCGCAAACGACCCCGCCGCCCGAAAGAAAGAAGATTACGACTGGACAAACAAACGTCACACAGTTGGAAAGATTAATCTGATTATGAGGCTCGGAACTGCATTCGAAAATAAAGAGTTCATAATCCCATACAAAACAGAAGCCGACAAACAAATTGCGGACCGTATTTTAGCAGAGTGCACGTCCTTTGCTTTGTCTGATGGGAAACTTGTTGAAGCCGGAGTTCATCCAGATATTCCAATAGCACTTGGTTATGCACTTGAATTAATGAACATGGGCGGCGAATCCTCGTGGGCTTTTGTTTAGAAATTCAACAATTAACTTTATAAAATTAAAAATCATTGAATAACTATCACTAGAACATATCAAGGTTGCCCACCTTAAATCACATTCATGGAAAAGACTTTTAAGAATTTCTTTGGTTTGCTTGGACAGAAGGTCGAAGCAAAGGCCGGAGATGGTGCTGTAACTGCATTTGAGGAATCAAGAGACGGACAACCAAAAGCATACATTCCAAACTTTTTTTATAGGCCGCCTTTTGGATATCCAAGATATGAGGATCTTAATTACCAAAGGCAGTTGGCTGAATCTGTTTATGTTGATATGGTAGAAACGGCCATAATTGATCAGGTTACTTCTTTTGATTTTACGATTGTTGCTGAGGATAGAGATGGAAATGAAGTTCCAGGGAAAGATAAGGAAGTTGAAGAGGTTAAGGAGTTTTTTTATAATCCAAATACTAATCCAGGAGAAAGTTGGGAGAAGATAGTTGCTGCAATGTTACCTGATTTGTTGGAAATTAATTCTGGGATAATGGTTAAGGTTTTCAATTCGTTCGGAAAGATGGTAGAAATTGTTGCGCGGGATGGGGCCGCATTTACAAAGAATCCAGACGTATATGGAATGTTCACTAATCGAGCAGATTTGATTTTGATGAAGAACATTTATGATCCGGACCCTCAGGCAGAACAAATAGAAAATCCGTTTCCTGCAATTAATGGTTATTTGACAAGTGGTGAAGCTCGGGAAGAGGGAGCATATTTTCAATATGGATTTAATACAGGGGCTAGACCTGTTCCGTTCGGAAAGAGAGAAATTATTTGGTTTGAGAAGAAGGTGCGAACTAATAAAATCTATGGCCGAAGCGCAATGGCGGTTTTGGCAAAGACAGTTCAAACTCTTATTTATGCAGTTGAGCATAATCTTGAATACTTTTCTGATAATTCTATTCCCCCAGGGATTTTAGGTTTGGAGGGAATGGCTACTGGTGATATGAAAGCATTTGGTCAGCAATGGGCTGAATCTCAAAAGAAGAAGGATGATTTAGGCAATTGGAAAAAGGCTTTTCACAAACTTGCAATAGTCAACAAGAAAGCAACTTTTGAAAGATTAGGATTTACTAATCAGGAATTAGAATTAATCGAATCTCAAAAGTGGTGGGCAAAAATGGTTTGGGGAGCATTTGGTTTGACTGCAACTGACCTTGGATTTACTGAGGATGCAAAGGGAAGTGCAAATCAGATTGTTCAGACTGCTGTTGCTAGAAAGAGAATTATTTATCCATTGTTAAGGTTGATTGAGTATTATGTAAACACCCAGATTATTCCGGAGTTCGGGTATGAGGGGATTCGTTACAAGTATAAGATTTTTGATGTTGATGAGGAAACAAAGAAATGGACCCTTTACAAATTACAAACAGAATCAGGATTAAAAACTGTAAACGAAATCAGGAACTCGGAAGGACTTGATCCGGTTGAGTGGGGCGAGGAATCTCCAAAGCAATGGACACCAACCGACAGCACAAATATTAATGTGAATGATTCAAGACAAACTGATGCAAATAAGATTAATAATGATTCTCGAGCTGCGAGGGCGGCCTTAAATAAGAACCCAAAAAAAAACATAAAAGCACAAACTACTGATTCGCCGCTTATTTTGGATCCAAATGAAGAACTAGATGAGAATGATTTGGAGAAGGTGATTGTTGAATTTTTGGATGAGAATGAAGATAAGGTTATGGAGATTTTAGATTCTATAAATACTAAGAATCCATTGGCCGAGATTAAAGGGATAGACGATTTGCCAAAGATAATAAAAAACCTATTCCAAATTTTCAATATTAAGAAGATTGTTAATTTAGTGATTGGTAATGAGTATGATAATGGTTGGGAGAAATCCGAAAAAGAATTAGACAGAAATGTTCAAATGAACAAGGGTGCTTTGGAGTTCTTGCAAGATTATACCTTTGATAATATTAAGAGCATGACTGAAGAGATTGCAAATGATTTGAAAGCAGAATTAAGCCGGGGAATTATCAATGGTGAGAGTATTACTAAGTTAAAGAAGCGAGTAACAAAGGTTTTCAATGTCGGAACTAATAGGGCCACAATGATTGCCAGGACTGAATCTAATCGAGCAGAGAATAATGGAAAGCTTTTGGCAATGAAAGGTTCAGGCGTAGAGATGCAAAAGAAATGGATAACGCATGAGGATGATAGGACTTCTGATATTTGTACAAGGTTAGATGACCAAGTGGTTGATCTTGATGCGGATTTTGTTGATTCTAAAACAGG
>Ga0209976_10000688_pt1 | contig 21204 bp, 21 predicted proteins | sample SumtaG_FD_182806 | JGI IMG/M metagenome (GOLD analysis project Ga0209976, IMG submission 182806) | Deep subsurface microbial communities from Indian Ocean to uncover new lineages of life (NeLLi) - Sumatra_00157 metaG (SPAdes) (version 2) | ecosystem: Environmental > Aquatic > Marine > Oceanic >...
CTAAATGTTTGCTTCCGACTTGGGGTATTAGAGACGTAAAAATGAAGGATATTGATATTGAATATGATCCTTTGAAAAGAAGTGGTTATCTTGAAATAGCACAAGCAATAGAAAGATTAAATAATATTGGTATATTTAAAGATGATAACGAAGCAAGAAAAGCAAGTTCAATTGTTTTCGCACATTTAAAAGTTTTAGATGAAAGTGAAAACAAACCAAGAGGACAAGAGCTAATGAAAAAAATGAACGAATCAAGTTCAGCGGTTGGGCAGAATTCACAAAGAAACCCCCAAGCGTCAAGATCTACAACAACAATGGAAAATGATATTGGTATGAGACTTTTAAACCATATAAGAGCTGTAAAGCAGTGAAGAAAATACTCAGAAATCTTATAGAAGAAGATATAGACAAAGTACTTGATAGTGAAACAATTAAAAAGAAAAATTTCTTCTTTTTACTTATACATTATCTACTCGGTAATGATGTATTAAATTTAACTGAGCTTAGTGAAATAGCAACAGAGTTAAATAATGAATATGAATCCTTTTTAACAGATTTTGATATAGAGTTAACTGAATCAAACGGGGAAATCATAAATGTATTAAAATCAGCACTTCCTAATTTTAATCAGAGAATTAGACCTATATTAGAAAGAATTACTAAAATGAAGAAAAATGACAACAGTTAAGACGACACTAAGTAAATTCTTAGCATTTGTAGAAGGTTTACAGGATGGAACTGTAAAAGATAAAGCCTACGAAAAAATAAGAGGAACTTTAAGGTGGTCGTTAGATAACAATGTTTTTGGTCATCAACAACATGAAGGTAATGTATATGAGATTCCTACTCAATCAGATTTAGAAATGCTGATAATGAGTGGAGGTCGTTCGCATAAACCAGCGACACCAAGAGAATCTCACTATTCTACTGAATATCTTAAGAGAAAAAGGAGATTAGGTTTACCAGCTCATGAGTGGAAACAAGGAGGATTTAGAAATGGGACTGAAGTTATAAGACAAAATGATAGAGTCGTTATGAGAACCCCTGCAGCAAAAACAACAGATGATGGGTTTAATTACGGTCCGATTCATGAGTCTAAGAAATCAGTATTGAAGTATGCTTTTCTATCAGCATGGGAACAAATTATAGAAGATATAGTAGAAACATTTGCAGATGAATTAAGATGAGTGATTATTGTGGTCGTTGTTTTACGAGATTGGAACTAACAAGTGAAGTAGATTACTGCACTCGTTGTAAAAGTATTGTAGACAACGAAAATGAATTAGGAAAATGTGAAGGATGTAAAAGATGCCAGGTAACATGATATGGGAGAATTTAAGGGTTAACCTTAAAGATAAAGCTAAAAAAGCTAAAGGAGACGTAGATGATTCTTATTTAGATAAGAAATTTTATAAAGATACTAATGGGAATTTTTTTCCTTGTAAATGGTGTGGTGAACTTATGTATATTCATGACCTTCATAGAAGGGGTCGTAAGATTCTATTATCATGTACAGGTGATGAATGTTTAGGTAATGCAGATTTAAGTGAGACATGGAGAAGAGCTAAATTAAAACAGATGGGTTATGATCCAAGTAGGAAACTAGGAGCACAGAAAATAATAACAAAACGTAAGACAAGTTTTAACTATTTTGACGAGAAAGGATACGTTTAGGTAATTTATACTACTTTGTATTATTAACTTCAAAACATTTAAATACAAGTAAAAACACTTTATTAATAAGATGAAAGACTTTATAGATAACAAGATAGATCTTGTAATGGAAAGCTTGGACGAAAAGGATGGAAAATTCTACGTCATAGGAGAGGCTTTAACACAGGATTATGAGTGCGAAGATGGACTTAATGTTATCTCTAAGAAACTTATAAACAAACATTTTACCTGGAGACACAGACATCCTATACAGGCGATACACAAAGAAAATCATGTATATGGGGTCGTAGCAGATTCATGGGTAAAAGAAAAACTAATGGTCAAAGTTATGCTACATGACCATACTGAAGATCACAGAAAGTTAATTGAAGATATACAATTAAGAGATTTTGTAGATGATCCACTTTCTTTTTCTATGCATTATAGAACATATTTTAACGAGGAAAGGGAAAAGATACATTATGATGTTTTTGAACTGGCGGGTACTCCTTATCCACATTGTAAAAAATGTCAAATAACAGAAACAGGTGTGATGAAATTGGAAAAAGAAAAAGAAATTATACCAACAGAAACCAAAGAAGAAGAAGCTGAACTAGTTGGAGCTCTTGAGAAAATTAAGGAATTGGAAACTGAGCTTAATAGTAAAACTAAAACTTTGGAAAGTATGGAATCCAAGTTCGAAAAATTGGACAAGGAACTCGAAGATAAGATAACTAAAGAGAAATCTTTAGAGGAAAGGGTTTTAGAAGCAGAGAATACAATCAAATTCTTAGAAACTAAGAAACCGATTTTAGATAAACTCTTAGAAGCAGACCCTAGTATTGACGAAAAACAAAAAGCTTGGCTTAAAACAGAGAATATTTCCTATTTGAAACAGAAACTTGAGGAAGCTGAAAATAAAGCGAAATCTCAAATTCATGTAACGGGAATACAGGAAACTGCTGAAAAAGCTCAAGCAGATAAAGACGAAGAACAAGAGAAATTTGAAGAAGTATCATACGAAACGTTTATCAGTCAAGTAAGACAGACAGACGGGACGATTAGAAAAATAAAATAAAATAAAAAAATTATAAGAAGTGATTAATTAAATGTCAGATCAATTTCCAGCAAGAGGACCGACAATAGATTGGGAAGGTATTACTTCTGTAAGTAAGGGAAGCTACAGACTCCACACAGGTTTTGGAGCAGATTTCGCTGAACCTCTAAGGTTAAACGGAACTGGATTAGTAGCTACTCCGATTTACAAGAGACCTGTCGATTCATATACGGGCGCTGCTGGTGCAACAGAGTGTTTTGGTGCTTCATTAAACATTAAAATTGATATATCTGGTTATAGTGCAGAGGACTTTGCTTTAAGAGGTCGTCATGTAGCTAAAAGAGATATTACAGTTTTATTGATAGGGGCTATCAAAGCTAAAAATGTAGGATCAGTTGATATTGAAGTGAATAGAACTATAATCCCTGCTAACGGTGGGTTTGAAAAAATGACCACATCAGGACAGTATTCTTACGGGAAAACTCTCCAAAAAGTTAAGTCAAGTGGTTATGGTTATATTTGGGTTAATCCAGATTATGAAAAACCGAGGATTTAAGGTGAAAAAATAATGGCAGACGCAATTGGTAATTTATCAGACAATATGCTAGTTCCCGCATATTTAAGGGAACAATATTTAAAACTTGTTGACGAGTATGATAACAAGTGGCAACCTTTATTCGCTAATATGATGCCTAAAGTAATAGCTGAAGGCAGAGGTTCGAAACATTACTGGACACGACCTAGAATGGCTGATCCCCAGATGATTGCTAAGTTCTATGAGAACGATGAGAGAATTGAACCAATGGCTCACCCACATGCACGTGTGTGGACCTACAATACAAGGATGACTGCAAATATGTTCCGAAGGAATAAGAGGGAATTTGCTGGAGACTTTAAAGGTGGAATTCTTGAACGGAAACATGCAATGCTCTTAGAGAACTTAACTAAATCAATAAATAGAAACATCGAATATACCTTGTGTCAGTTTGCTCAAGGTATTGCTACCACAATGACAGAATTTACAAATCAAGATACTAACAGACAAGCTTACTGTGATATTAATGCAGGGAGTTTTAGAGGTTCTGTAAACGCTGGTTTAGGTGGAACACGATGGGACGACTTTAGTGGTGGAGCTGGTAATCATGCAGAGATTTTCGATGATTTAGCTTTCTTAATTGAAAGATTCGAATATTTGCAAGGAGAATCACCAACAATATTCTACATAGGCAGGAAAACTGCATTAGCTTTAGAGAAAAACGAAAACTTGCTACAGAGACTAATCTACTTCCATGATACCACAGACGGTGTTTTAGGAGCTACTATACAAGGTTTGAAAATGGTTAAGATAACAGGACAAACTTATAAAGAAGTTCCAGGTGTTACAACCCTCGCTGAGGGATACCCAGGTAAAGGTGATTATTTAGAACTTGACTGGTCGAATTTAAATCGTAGAGATATGATGACCGAAGTTTCTGGTAATGACACTTATGAATGGGGAATTGTAACCAACGGAAACGCTGGTGAAGTGGCTTGTGGTTGGGTAGATGAAGATCATCAAGCGAGAGGTAGTCCTACTAACATATTCATTGAACAATGGGATGAGAAAAACCCTAAACAAGTTTTTACAACTGCAAAGTTGGAATATTGTCCAGAAGTCTATGATTATGCTAAAATAATGTTAGTCAAAAGATTAAGTCAGCAATAAACTTAAGGTGATTTCACTTGGCAGTTTTTATAACAAAAGCAGATATAGTAGCATGGGTTGAAATTCAACTAGAAGACTTCGAAGAATCAGATCTACCACAGATACTGTTAGATATGGCAACTTCTAAAGTTTTGGGTGAATTAGTGAAACGGAGAGTCAAAACTCTACCAACGGTAGACGATGAAAATCATTTTCTCAAATTTGGTACAATGTGTTTTTGTTTAGAATTATTGTGTAAATCAAGAAAAATTACACAATCATCAGGTGATGTCTTACGTGATAAGTTCGGGGACGTAGTTCACGACTATCAACGTAGTAATCCTTTATTTTTCTTTGCTCAAGGTACAAGTGAATCTTTTATGGCGTTATTGCCGTACGAGACCTTTAGAATGTATGCTTATGCTTATTGTGACTCTTATATGAAGAGAGCATATTACGAAAGAACAGGAAACACGATAACACATGGTAAAATGGCTTACGACAAAACCCACAGAGGTTATGGGTGGCAAATCGATGACGATATTCAAGACCAAGCCGATGATGAAAGCTGGGACAATATGAATGGAGCAGATGACGAGCTTGATATATAATGTGGTTGCACAACGCTATACACCAGAGAACTGTTAGTGCTTATAACGAAGAAGACGTTGAAAGAGCTACTGGCGGACTAACACAGAAATCGGATACGACCACAATTGAACTTAAAATCTTAATAGTACCTACAAAGAATCGTTTTAGACAAGGAAAAACAGGAAGATTCGAAGAAAGAATGATACAATTCCAAATTTCTAAAAGCGAACTAATTAAAAAGAGTTTTACTATAACGGTTGGTAAAACTCATTTAATACTGAATGGTGAAGATTATAAGGTCATGCAAGTACAAGACGGCTCTTTAGACCCAGGACTTCAATTGTATGATTGTTTAGCTAAAAGAATGATACCAGTTAATAATTTAATATAATGACAGATTCAGATTTAAGAAACGCACTTGTTGAAGATTTACATGATAATGTTGATTTTACTTATCTAACAAAAGATCCTCAAGTACAAGTGTACAGATATGGTGATGGGTTTTCAAAGATTCATCCAAGCGTATTGGTTGGTTTCTTACCTTCTAATAGGAAGAAATTTCAGTCTGTTGGTAATATTATAGGTAAAATAAATGGTGCTGGAGATTATTACAAATATGGTTATGTACGTATTGAACTTTGTACTATACATTGTTATTGTTCAGAAGATCACGAAACTCTTGATAAAGCAACAGTTTTTAATGGAAGAATGCTTTGTGAATTCATAGCAGATCAATGTTTAGCAAGAGTTTTAAAAGTATGGGAAAATATCTTAGTTGATTACAATGCTTCGTTAGATATAAAAGATACAGTTCCTTTTAGTAAGGATATGTCTTTATATGACGAAAGAAGTGAAACATGGATTTACAACTACGATATTGATTTATATTTAAGAATACCGTTTACTTGGGATAAAGTTCCCGAGGATTATGATGAAAGTGGCGACTTAGCTAATATACTAAGTATAGAAGAATTGAAAGAATTAAATACAAATAAAACAAAACAAATAATAATAAGGTACGAAGAATAATGGGAGAATTTATAACAATATTGTTTGGTACGTCTGCTCCGTCACCCGCCGCAGTTGAATATGATAAATCAATGATAGTGGGAGATGGTTCTGCACAATTAGCAACTTCAAAATTATATTCAGTCACTAATAGTGATTGGACAACTCAATTAGAAGATGATGGTTTTAGTGATGCTGAGCAAATATACAAATCAGTTGCAGATTTTTTCGCTGCTTCACCTACCCCAGAGAATTTATTTATCTACGCTTATGTAGCTGCCGTTGATGTAGAATATACAGATGTGCTATTACAGAAGATAGATGATACTACATGGGAAATACCTTCCAAACCTCCCGAAGGGTGGGGTCCTGGTGCTACTGGTCTCGAAAGAGTCAGATACTATGGATGTCCAGCTGTCGGAACTGGGTTTCAATGGAATTACTCGAACGGAAATACAGGAATGGCTTTCACAGTTTTAGCGAATTCACAGTCTGTATGGACTGGTCAAGTAAGGTTTCCTAATGGATTAACTGGTCAAAGTGGAGCTGTCGTTACAGAAGCTAACTTAGTTAACACCTGTAAGATAACTGCTGATTTTACAATTAATACTGGTATAGGAGGCGTTGGTGAAACAATTGCAGATTATGATGTTAATCTGATCAGTTTAGCTCTTGAAAATGGTACAACTCTTAAAAACTACGGTACAACTGTATTTGGTACAAGTCAAGTTAATGATTTAGATACAATGATGAGTGCTATTTCAGGAAAACAATGCATCTTCTTTTACGCAATGCCTGGTGATGTTAATCCATCAGATGTAATAGATGGAGGCGGAGGGGTTACGTGGGGTAGTTTGAGAAGTATAGTTGGTCAAAGAGAAGATTTTGTTGCACTTAAAGCTAAACCTTCTACTACACAAGACGATATGGCTTCTGGTTATATGGGTATGACATCAGCAACTCATCCTCATGATACTATGGGGTTTGCAAGACCACATATGGCTATTGTAGAACAAGAACCTAATCTAAACCAAGGTCAATGGAGAGATGCTAACACAAACTATATATTACAGAAAAATTTCTTAGCTAACGCTCCTTTTATGATTGTTAGAGGTTTTACATTCGGTACGGATGCTAACTCTGATAGAATAAATGCTGTAAGAAGCAAATATATAATTTTACAGACCTTGAGAAATGGTCTATGGTCATTACTCGCAGGTAGAAAAGTTAGGATGAGTTATAAAGGAATAGTTAAAGTAGAAGAACATATTAAAGGTATATTTGCTGGATTAGTTAGCAATGATATAATTGATAGTTTCGCATACGTTAGGATTCCTTTAAAGAACGATTACTTAGCTAATAATGCAGCAGCTCAGTTAGCGACTGCAAGAAGTGAAATTAGTGGTATCAGAATTGGATATTATTGGAATAGGTCTTTAGAAGAAATAGTAGTTACAGCACTTGTAAACGAGGCGGTTTAAAATGGTAGATAATAATAATGATTTTTTAAGATGGGAAGTTAAACCAGTTTGGATAGTTACAGTTAAATCAGAAATAACAGGAATAGCTTCTGAATATGATTTTGAAATTCTTGGTTTAAATAGATCCGCTGGTGATATTAATAGAAACTGGGAGAAGATTCATTCTGTTGAACAGTTTAACCAAGGTCGTGTAGCAAAACCATCAGATATGACAATAACAATAGCTCTTAAAGAGAATGGAAATCCTTTCGAAGCGATGAGAAGAGTTTCAAAGGGTGCTATTGAATTTGATATTAGATGTGATTTAATTAACGATGTTGCAAGTCATCTTAACTCAGAGACCACAAACATAGCTGGTAAAAGTGTGTGGTTAAAAGGATTTGAAAAGTTTATAGGCTGTGTTGTAATGAGAGAATCTCAAACAATTGAGATAGCTGAATTTCCAGTAAGAGAATTTGAATGTGATGCTTTAAGGCATGAAATAATGGGTGTAAGTGTTGATGGTGCTAACTTAGTTTCGTTGATTGAAGGAGACGGTAACTATCCGATGTCCGCTGCATATGACCAGATTGTGAGTTTCATAGCAAAGTCCACAAGTGTATAAACATGAAGTCTAATGAGAAGTTAGACACTCTACGCCATATAAAACTCGGCGTAAACGAAGTATTTTACTATGATTACGACGGTAATGCATTACCATTACGTCCTATATCATCTTACGAATTAGATGATTGCTTTTATAAATCATTAATATATGCTACAGAGAGAGTAGTAAATCTAGTCGTAAAATTAAGATTAAACATAATAAAGAAATCACAAAACGTTGATTTCAGTAATGAAGATTATTTAAGTCTTCAAAAACATTACGATACTATTTCTTATTGGGTTGTATTCCATTCGATGAAAGACTTTCAAAATGAAGACTTTTCGATACCAGTTTATCATGATGAGGAACTTTTACCTAAAGGTATGTTCCAGATAATGAAAATGAACTATATTCATGATATAGCTAATAAAATAGTTAATTCTTCTTATAGACCTAAAGAATTTATTAAACAGATTATAAAAGACGATGTTGGAACAGAAATAGCTTATTTAACATTATACTTTAATGTTCCTTTAGCTAATATTTCTGATATAACAAGATTACAAAGAGACTTTTTAATTCATTCTAAAGGTGAAATCACTAAAGGAAAATATAGTGATATTAAAACTAAACAATATGAGCTTTCTGGAAAACCAATGACAATAGGAGAATTACTTAAAAGAGTAGGGATGGTTATACCAGATGCCGACAGTTGATGATCTCGTTGTATCTGTTAGGATAGATGAAACGAGTAATTTAGGAAAATTACAAAAACAGCTAACTGCTTTAGTTGGTAAAGACGGTAAAAAGACTTTAAACTTAGCAGGTTTTGGTGGTACAGGTGGAGACTTAGCTTTTATAAAAAACAAACTAATGGAATTAAGTCCTATAACATTAGGTCGTGAAAATAAGCAAGTTAAAGAAACTGTCAAAACAACTATTAGACAATTACAAAGAAAAGAAATCCAAGATATACTTACAGCTAAAATAGGTGTTTCAAAGGAAGAAATTAAGAGCTGGGTTTCTTTTATGGCAGAAGAATTAGCAGATAAAGAATCTAATATAGTAGGTTTATCTGGTTTATTAAGAGAAATACATGCTGCCATTTATGGAGCTACTGCTGAAGGAGGACCTGCAAAAACCACTTTAACTGCTATTAGGAAAAAAATACCAGAAAGATATATGCAAAGAATTATCGAAGGTACACTCAAAGAAATGGGTGAGTGGTTTGAAGGACAATTCCAAATCTATGAAATTGATAAAGAAAAAGTAGCACAATATAGAGTCGAATTAGATAAGGCTATAACAGACAAATCTGAGGAGATAAAGAACCTAGATGAAGGTTCTATTAATATTACAAAAAGTATGAAAGACGATTTAATTAAATTATCTAAAGACACAAGGGATTCTGAAGAGTTTGTTAAAACTGCTGTAAGAGATATTCTTAAAATGGGTGCAGAAGGTCAATTAGTAATAGAAAAATTGAAAATAGGCGCTAAAGATCCTATATTAGAACTTTTGGCTTTAATGAGAACAAAATCTACTACTACAAGTGATGTTACATTAGTAGAAAATTTGAAAAATTTACTCCCTAAATTTAAAGAAACATTAATGGTAATAGGGGCTTCTAGAGTTGATATTAAACTTACAAGGGAAGTAATAGAAAAAATGATTGATAAAGCTGAAGAGCTTGGTATTAAAATACACGATTTTGGTGGAGCTCTTGCAGATCTTAAAAACCAACCTCAAGAAATAATTACTGAATTAAAAAATATTTGGAATAAAACAAACGTTAAAAGAGAACTTCAACATGATAAAAGGTTTATAGAAACAGGAAAAGATTTCGCAGTTCTCATGGGAATATCTCATACAAAAGGGGGATTAGATCAACTTAAAAAGGAATCAGAATCAAGTAAATTTGGTGGTAAATATGTTTACCTTGAATTCTTACCAAAATTCTTAGAAGAAAAACTTGGTACACCAGAAGATTTAGACAACCTTTTAGATGAACAAGGTGTATATGATAATGTTGATAGAGTACTCCAGGGAATAGAAGAAATTAAGGGAAGTTATAAAAGTTTAATAGAACAAACAATAGATAAAGATCCAGATAATCTTAAAAGACTTATAAACGAACTTGCTGGTATGACTGACTATCTTGAAGAAATAGCTGAAACATCAGATGATATTATGGATGCTGTTAACGACCAACGACAAAGTTTAATTCCAGATCCACAACGAGAAGGAGGAGATGAAGAAGATACATGACTGTCGCAACACATAAAACATTAGCAAAGTTTAACGAATTTATAACTGAAATTTATAAAACTGTTTTACCTACTGGTGTAAGTGAAAATGATGTGAGAGAATATACATCTTTTAAATATCCTATTTGGGATGTAATTTTTGGTAAGGGAGTTTTTGGTATACGTGGTAAAGAATTAACACTTGAAGAAGCGTTTGTATTTGAAGATAGTACTGTTGGAACTTCTGGTACTGGTCAATTAGCCATAGGTTTTAGAAAAGCTGAATTTGAAAGAGCTTTAACTGAAGTAGAAGCGTTAAATAGGAATGTAGAATTTCAAAATGATTTAGCTCAACTATATGCTGATAACCCAGAATATAGAAATGCATTAAAAAGAGCTATGGATAGAATAATTTCTATATTCTTGAGAAGAAGAGCACAGTCTATGTCTTTATTAGCACAAGAAATTGCAGAGGAATATAGACAATCAGCTTTAGATATGGGTAATCCAGATCTTATTTTTGGTTTTATTGAACCTCCAACTAAAGAATCGAGATATAGAAGGTTCGCAAGATGGGCTTCTGATAAAGTACATCAAATTAATAAAAAGAATCTCCAAGGAGCTTATAAAACAGTAATTCAAGTTAAAGATGCGATAGAAGAAAAGGTTGGTAATTCTTTTAGTATGGCTTTAACTGCCGCAAAATTTAGTAAAGTAAGAAAGATGTTTGGAAAAATACCACTTTTATTAGGTCCAGTTCCTTTAAAGCATGTTGATTATATAGAAATAGCACGTTCGGGAAAAATATTAAAATTCAGAGCAACTGGTTCAGTTTTCTTAGCTAAACAAGAAGGTGGAGCTGATGCTATAAAAATCGAAGGTACTATGTATAAAGCTGAATTTTTAGTTATGTTTATGTTATGGGGTTTATTCATATACGGTCAGTCAAAATTTAGGGATATGGCAGATTTACCAGGGCTTACAGAAGCACAGAACGTATTTGAAGTAAGAAAATTAAATGATCTTATAATGACTGATTCAAGTTTGGAAAAACCTTCTTATGAGTTTCATAGAACATTTCCTTTCGTTAGTAGGCATTTTATAATTCCAAATTGTTTTATTGAAACAATTTCAGTTGAAGATAAATTACCTTTAAAAGACGTACTTAAGTATAGTATATTATTAAGAACTTATGATAAACCAAAACAAGTTAGTTGGGTTGAAAAGGAAAAAGGAAAAAGATTATACGGTATCAAAAATAAATCTACATCAGCAAAAATATGCGAAGCTTCTTTAAACGCTGCCTGGAGAGTGTTAAATGCTTCTGGTTGGTTAATAAATGAAACAGAATGGAAAATTGGTTCAGCTATGAATGAAGGTGTATTAGATACTTATTATGACGTAGATTGGTCAACAATTGCGTCAGTAACTTATTTAAATTTAATGGGAGCAACATTATAATGGGTGGAATAATATTTAAAAATGCAGGGGACGATGTGAGTGGAGAGGTTTTACCTACTGCTGTTATAACAACACTTATAAATAGTTTAAACGCTGGTCTTTTAGCTAGTAAAGGAAGTTTAATGTTAAAAAAAGTTAAAGGAGAAGCTATCGATCCTGCTGAAAAGTTAAAACAAATTAGAAGTACAAATTTCGTGGTTAATCTTACTATGATTTCCACTACATTAAATCGTTATTATTTAACAAATAAAAAGAGAGTAAAACCTGCAGCTGTGTTAGCTGGGATACCTTTAGGAACAGTAGCCGAACTATCTATGGCTTTATCTGATAGGATATTAAAGTACAGGGCTACTGGTGGAGTTTTCTTAGCTCATCAAGATGGTGGTAATGAAAGTTTAAGAATAGTATGTAAAGCTTGGGGAATAGGTAGATATTTATTCTTAACAATGTTAGATTTTATATTCTTATATGGTTCTGCTAAAATATTGGATATGTTTAGTGGTATTGGTAATTTTGTAGAACCTTATCCTAATGAGAGTGTATCTCTAATAGACGAAGAAGAATTCGCTGAATCTAGAGAGAAAAGGAATCCTTGGAAAAAGTTTGATACATTTAATAAAGATGAGGGAAGAGAAGAATTTCATTCAACATTTCCTATTGTCACAAAAAATCGTATATTCTCAAGTATGTATTTAGAAACTTATGATATTGTTGAATCAGTTAATACTGGAATGAATATGCTTACAATTACATTATTCTTAAGAAAATACAGACCTCCTTATCCTTTACAAATGACAAACGTAAATCCAGGTAAGGAAAGGAAACAAAGAACGTCTTGGTATAGACAAGAAATAAGTAAAGAAGAAAGTATTTATACAAAGCTTAGTTTGAGATGGTCTGATTCTTTAATGGACTTTGGACTATCTGCTTTAATAGCAATACAAAAATGGGAGATGTTAATGGAACTTGGATTTTATACTGTGGAAGAGATGTGGGCTTTGACATTTGCTACTCATTTAGATAAATCAAGGGGTTTAAATACTGGAGGTATTGTAGGAATGCAAAGAAAAAGTAATGGTGAAATTATTATGTCGAATTTAGTTAGTGAATCTATGGGGTTGTTTGGAATCTAATGGCTGGAAGTGGATGGAGCATAAGACTCTTTGAAGCAAATGAGTATGCTGACGAAAATACAATTGATATGATGGATAATTTTTCCAAGTCAAAATCAAGACAATTAGATACAGTAAGAACTTATAATGGTATGTATGGAATAGATAATTATCTTATTTGGAATATTCACAAAAACTTACCAGATTACGACTTTTCGACGGTTGCATTAGACCTAAATCTATTTATGTATAAAAGTACAGAATTGGTTTATTTTCAGGATTTTTATAGGGTTCATGACGTAAAATATAACAAAAGTAAAAGCATGTATACCCTTTATGCAGTTTCAGTATCTTCAGAAAAATTACATTCAAAATTGGTTGAATATGATATTACAAGTCTTTCTTATAAAGAAAATAGAACAGCAAAACAAGTTTTAATGGAAACTATTGAAGATCATGGTATATTTTATTTGAGATTTCATGATGATACTCTCTCAACTAACGATATGGTTGATTATGAATATAGGTATTTTGATATTGATCCAGAATGGACTGTCTTAGATCTTATTGAATATATATGTGATGAGAATAAATATGAATGGTGTGTTACTACTTTTGTTGATAAAGATACAAATATTCCAAGTTTTTTCTTACACGTAGGTCATGAGCTTAAAGCTGATAAGTATATGAACGCTACTAAGAAATTTAATATAGAAGATGATAATATATCTGAATCAAGGTATACTATGAAAATAACTACTAATGGTTCTCCAATGGAGCCTTTAGCAAATTGGAAAGAAGAATATAGATGTTTATGGTCGAAACATGAAGCTGGGAGAGGTGGAGGTGTTTCTAAAGGATGTTTCGCTCCTGCTGGTATGGGACATTTTGATAAACTTGCGTATTTGAGAACATTAGAAGGACAAATAGAAAGAGATAATGGTTATTCTTTATTAAGTAGAAGAAAATTAAGAATACCGTCAATAGGTATAGGAAGTGTTATTGAAGATGAAGGACTCGTATATGTGGATAAAGTTTCTATTCAAAAAAATCCAACAACATGGTCTGTAAGAGAACCACATAATATTTTAGTTAATAGAGGTGAAGATATTCCAGTTCAACATGAATTAGAAAGAATTACTCGTTCAGCTCCTTATTTAGACCATAATGCAGGAATGTTATACCCAACTTCTAAATTAAACGAAGGTGAAGCACCTCCGAATTCACTTGTGTTTCATGTAGACGGAAAACGTGAATCTGCTGTATTAGGTCCGTTTGTCTACGGTGATGGAAGGATGGATGAGACAGGAGCATTAAAATTAGTTATTCCTTTTAAAGAAAACAAAGGAGATTTAAGATTACAACTTCCTAATGGATGGTGTTTATATATTAAAGAAAATGGTGAAACATTTATACAAAAAGAAGGAGCAGATCCAACTACTGTTCCAACTCTCGCAAATTCACAAATATACCTAGGTGCTAATGGAAGTGTTAAATTAGCAGGAGGTGGTAAAGTGTTAGCACATGGACAGCATGATCATGGTTATCATCATACACATACTACAGGAAATATAGGAATGCCAATCCCACCTCAAACACATATTCCTGGGATAGCTGTTGTGACTGATAAAGAATTATCTACTTATAATACAACAAAAACAGAGGGAGATTAAAGATGACATATTATATTAAAGGTGGTAGTAAGTATAATTCATCAGATGCTAAAGCTTGGATGTCTATATTCTTAGGTGGATACTCTGATGCTATATATGATACTACATGGCAAAATTTAACTGATAAAGGCGTAGAAACTAATAAAGATCCTTATTGGAGACTTGGTAGTTCTTCTGGAGGAGCACAGACAGCAGAAATTGGTTTGTTAAATGATTATAGAATAGAAATAGATCAAAGTAATGGTATAAGAGGATGGGATGGAATACAATGGATTGATTTACTAAGTGGTGATCCTCAGGCTTATACTTCAGAAACTGGATGGGATTATACTCCAGCAGTTACAATATCCTTTACAGATGGTTCAAGAACGTTTACAATTACTCCAGATGGAGCTACATTTGATTTTGTTATTAAAGGAACACAATATACAATAACTGGTGCTGAGAGTGTTGTTATTGATGATACTGAAGGATTATGGTATATTTATTATGATGAAGATACTTTAACAGCATCACAAACTCCTTGGGTGATTAAAGACGGTGATAAGGCTATGGTTTCTGTAGTTTATTGGGATGCTACTAATAATATTCATCTTTATATGGCTTATGAACTTCATACTTATGAAATGTCTGTAGGAACTCATTACCATTTACATGATACTTTTGGTGCTCGATACCAAGAAGGTTTAGATTTAACTCAAGGCTCTGGTGGTACAGCAGGTCAAATACAGATTACTGCAGGTGAAGTTCATGATGAAGATATTTCAATTGATATTACAGATGGAGTTGGTGGAACGTTATGGGAACAAGATTTAGGTTTACCTGCTAAGATTCCTGTATATTATAGAAGTGGCGCCTCAGCTTGGAGAAAATATGATGCAGATGATTTTTCTTATTATGATAATGCAACTGTTGATAGAATTCATTATAATAAACTTAATGGAACGTGGGCTAGTGCTGAATGTACGAACCCTTATCATGTGGCATATTGGATATATGCCACTAATAATCAAGCCGAACCTATTATTGCCATAATGGGTCAACGGGAAGATTTATTATTAGCAAATGCTAAAGATCTAAATCAAATAGAGAATATGAATTTCGGTACATTACCGTTTACTGAAATGAAGATTCTTTATAGAATAATCTGGAAATCTTCTACAGCTCCTGCTGTTGCAGTTGATGTATTAGATTTAAGAAGTGTTTCAAATGTTCCAGGGGGTACGTATGTTCCTCAACCTACACCAACTTTATCTCAAGTGGTTGCTGTAGATGATACTTTACTATCAGGTCAAGATATTAATAATGTAAGTTCTATTTTATTTGATATAACTAATGGTGCTGTGTCTGAAGAAGGAAGGTTAAAGTGGAATGCTACTGATGGTACACTCGAAGTTGGTATGCCTGGAGGAAGTGTAAACCTTCAAATCGGACAAGAGATGTTGGTTAGGGTAAGAAATGTTACTGGTGTGACCATACTTAATGGTAAAGCCGTTAGAATAAATGGTGTATCTGGAAATAACCCTACTATCGGATTATCAGATGCAAATGACCCAGCTAATGCAGGAATGATTGGATTAGCTACAGAAGATATTGCTCATAATGATTATGGTTATGTGACTACGTCTGGTATGGTTAGAGATGTTGATACTCTCGCTTGGAGTGTATCAGATAGACTTTTTGTATCACAAACGCCAGGTGAGTTAACTAATGTATATCCAAGTGGAACAGACCGAATTATACTCGCTGGTATAGTTATTAAGGATAGTGAAACAGAAGGAATAATTTGGGTCTTACCAATTAATCAAGCTCATTTATCAGAATTAAGTTCAGTTACAATAGCATCACCAGCAGATAATGAAGTGTTGGCTTATGATTCTGGAACAGGAACATGGATAAATCAAACCCCAGCGGAAGCAGGGTTGTTAGGTTTAGCTGGTGGTACGATGGCGGGAGATTTAGATCTTGGGGGTTATGATATTGAACGTCTTGGCACTATTTATCATGCTGACTCTACTGGATGGTTATTAAGGGTTAGCAGTGATGGTTATGATACAGGAAGTTTATATAATATAGGTGTTCAATGGGATACTGGCGCAACTAAATCTCTAAGAGTTTCTGGTTATAATAATCTATATTTAGGCGTTCACACTAATTCAGCTCTTGCTATTTTAAACACTACAGATTTAACTATGGCTGTTCCAATTGATATGGGTAATAATGGAATAAGTAATATAGGGAGTGCATTAACATATATTAACGGAGATGATTTTTACTGTAATGCACATATTAGGATAAGAGGAGGTCATTCAATATTAGTATATGATTCAACAAACGCCGATTATGTTCAAGTATATCATGATGGTACAAATGTAAGGTTTATAGCGAATGCTGGAGCATTTAATTTTTATCCTTCAAATGATAATGATGATTATCTACAAATCAGAACATCAAGTAATACTGTTTATATAGAAGCTATTGGTGCTCCTATGGTGTTTAGAGCAGCGAGTACTATATATTGGCAAGCTAGTGGAGATGCAGGTGATTATGTTCAATTAGCAACATCTTCAAATAACGTGACTATGTCGCATGTTGGCTCTGGTTATTTTAGACTTGAAGGTGATCAAATTTTCTACCTCAGGTCTGATTCTACTATGCAATTTATGGGTAATCATGGTAGTGGTGTAGGAGTTAATCTTACTAACACAGCTATGTATCCTACTTCAAATAAAGGGCTTGATTTGGGAGGGGCTTCTAATTCTTGGGATGATGTACATTATGATGATTTAATTCCTCATGGATTAAGATATGTAGACAAAACTGGTCTTTATGATAAATATAAGAATATGGAAATAGTACCACATCCAACTATGAAAACCTCTGTTGGTGATATTGAAATTGACGCTACTAAAATAATTTCTGAAATTACTCAACCTGACAGATATGAGAAACAATACAAAAGAAAGTTCGTTTCTGATGTTGCTGAAATATTAAAACGTACACCAGAAGAAGTAGATACATTTGTTAGAACTACTTATTTAACAAGAGAAGATTGTCCCGATGATTTAAAGGATAGATGGCGTAAACCACCAGAGCTAATGACACCAGAAGAGATTAGTTATTCTTTAAACCAATGGGTTTTAGTTAATACAATAGTTATTCAAGAATTAATGAGTAAAATAGAAATATTAGAAACAAAAGTAACAGAATTAGAAAAGAAATAGAAAGAAATGTCAGAAGAAATTAAAGAAGTAATGGAAGGTTTAGATAATAATCTTAAGAACCTTGAAGAAGCTGAAGAGATTAGTATGGGAGATATTAAATATCTTCTTACTCAATTATTTGGTGTTATAAAGGATTTATTTGAACGATTCGAATTCGTCTTTGTTAAAACTGAACAGATTAAAGAGATTGAGAAAGCTACTGAAGAAAGCAAAGAATATAGGGAAAAAATGGACAACAATGACATAAAAAGACTGTATTTGTAAGTTAAAAAAACTTAAATATAAGTAATAACAATAATAATAATAAGGGAAAAACGTATTACAAAAATAAAATTAATTAATAAAAATGATGAGTTATGGCTGGTTTTCTAGTTGATGTAGATACAGGCAATCCAGTGTTCGATGTAGAAACTGGACTTTTAATACCTGTAGACGATAGTACGGCAATAAGACAAGTTATATATATGCTTTTAAACTGTCAGCCTGGTTCTGAGTTGTTACATAGACAATATGGGTTTGATCTTGAAACAGCTTTAAAAATTTCAAATATGGAAGAAAGTGAAATGTTTATAGAATCTTTGTTAGCTGATGCTTTAGATCCTAAGAAAGAAAAATTAATATCTAATGTAAATTATATTAGTGCCATTAGAAACGAAACAGATTTAAGAAAAATTGATGTTACTGTTAATCTGGATACAGTTAGTGGTGAAAATGTTACAATATTAGAAAGTTTGGGTGAATAAAAATGGTAGGATATAATGATGACGGATTTACACCAAAGACAATAACGGAAATAATAGAAGAAAAAGAAGAAGAAGCAAAGGATATTTTTGATATTGTAAATCATTCTATTAGCGATCCTTTATGGCAATGGTTAAAGATTGTATGTCAGGAAAGGTTAGAGGTTGAAACTATGCATGAAATAGCAGCGTATATGTTTGATATTCAAAATGCTGTTGGTGCTTTCTTAGATAAGCATGGTATAGAATGTGGTATTACTCGTAAAGGAGCTACAAAGGCTCAGGGATATGTTGAAATGATTGTTGCAATAGCTAGTGCTACTATTAATATACCATTAGGCACAAATTTTATTTCAGCATTAAATGTTTACACATCTGACGCTATTACGACAGCTCCACTTACTTTAGAGATGACAAAAACCAAAGATGGTATTTCTTATGATTACTTTCCAACATATATAGACGCTATTACTGTAAGTGGTATATCAGAAATAAAATTAGGTAATGGTGATGTTGTAGATACAGATGATTATAGTGTTGATCCTGTATATTTAAATAATATAATTTGGGTCACTGGTTCAAGTTCTTATTTAGAAGAAGGAGAAACTTATACAGTAACGTTTAATGGTAATATGACAATAAGAATCGAAGTTACTTCTGTAGCGAATGGAGATGATGCAAACGCTTTAATTGGTGACGTAACTACTTCTACTGAGTTTCCTAGTAATGCAGTTACAAATAGGGCTGCAATTGTTGGTGGGTTGAATGCAGAAGTCGATTTAGATTATAGAACAAGATTATTAAATGCGAGAAGAAGAACTTTTACATTAGGATCAGTAAAAGATATTATCTTAGGAATTGAAGGTGTAAGAAGTGCTAAAGTTTATCAGGCTGTGGGTGTTGATCAAACAAGTATAGCTGATTGGGATAATAAAGCAACTGGTCAATCAATAATAGCAACTGGTCAAAGACCTTTATATTCACAATCGTTTGTACCAGGAGATTTAGTAGCTACTTTAGGTAGGATAACATTATTCGGACAAACTTATAATTTACCACCTCCAATTTACGTAGGTGTGAAAAGAGATTTAGATAGTATAGCTACTGGTATTTACTTTGATTATGTAAAAGTAGAAAGAACAGATCTTGACCCTGCAGTAACTGGGTTTAAGGATATTGCTTTTAATTTAAAATATAATGATCTTGATAAGACTAAAACGTATAGGTTTGATATTTGGTGTGATGACCCAGGAGACGCAAGTTTTGATTGGTCTACTAATTATTGGGAATTAGCCACTACGACTGGTTATAGAAGTGATGTTAGAGGAACATTATTTTCTATTGATGACGATACTGGGTTTAATAGTTTAAGTCCTGTAGATATAGTTTTCAAAACTCATTTCAACGGAGCTGGTTTTAATGCTGTAGTTGCTACAGATGACGGTTACGGATTTACTAATATTAAAATAGATATAGAAACAAAATTAGACGATATTGATAATGGAGGATACTCTCCAATTTGTATTCAACCTTATATTACTGAAGCAGATGAAGTTCTTATAGATGTTAGTGCTACAATATATATATCGACTTTAGCAAATTTTGTAACTGTAAGAACTGAAGTTGAAAGTAATATTGAAACCTATTTAGAAAATTTAGAAGTTGGTGGTAATGTAATTTATGCTAAAATCCACAACGAAATTATGAAACACTCTCAAGTTACTAACTTAAAAGAGTTGTTAATAAAAAGAGCAGATGTGGGAAGTTATGATATTTTAGATTTACCAATAGTAGATACAGAAATACCAGACCTAGGTACAAGTTCATTACAACGAGGATAAGATGAGAGCTACTGAAATAATAAAAGGAATGCCTACTCAATTTAGACAATTAGGTGATAATCCTTTAAACTCTGGACATTACGTTCCTCTGCTTGGATATTGGACAAAAGCAGAAGGATTTGTAAAGAAACAGTCTTTAGTATATTTAAGTGAATCTTTAGCTTGTCCTATAATAGCAGTCGTTAATAGTAGGGTTGGTAAAGAAGATGTTCTTCTTACAATTACAGCTAAAACATCAGTTTATTCTTCAACAGAAGAAAAGACACAAGGAGACTTTACAATAAAAAGAAAAAAGTACACTCCAACAGAAACAACCATTTCAACTACTTTAACTGTACCGAGACATACTCGACAGTGGGCTACTTTCTTATTAACTGGATTAGGTAAAATGTGTTATGAAATAAGTACTGTTACTGATTCTAATAATTATGATACAAGTAGAATAGAATTTTATGCTTTAGCTTCAGCTGGTTCTAGAATTATATATTGGTTAGGTTTACATCAACTTGTTGAAACTCTAAGAGATGTATTTCAAGGTCCTTGGATTGCTCCTACTAGATGCTTTAGATGTAGTGCTACTGGAATAGAACCAGACACAACAGCAGAACCTTGTAAGGAATGTGATGGTTATAAATACTCTGGGTATAACTCTACAAGATCAATACAAAGAAACAAAGGATTTGATGTTGGTATAGCGAGAGAAGTTTTAGACTGGGATACTATGACTGACGCAGATCATCAAGTTGTAATAGAATTTATAAATAAATCATGGACTCAAAAATGGTGGGTTACTCCTACACCTCTACAAATTAAAACATTATTCGCACACTTTCTACAATTAAGTCTT
>Ga0209976_10000689_pt1 | contig 21199 bp, 36 predicted proteins | sample SumtaG_FD_182806 | JGI IMG/M metagenome (GOLD analysis project Ga0209976, IMG submission 182806) | Deep subsurface microbial communities from Indian Ocean to uncover new lineages of life (NeLLi) - Sumatra_00157 metaG (SPAdes) (version 2) | ecosystem: Environmental > Aquatic > Marine > Oceanic >...
CCTCTTGTTACGGAAGTCTCTTCCGCCTGCCACGATGTACTTCATCGTTTTACTCTGCGCACTCGCGCACCATGTCGCCAGCCAGTCCACTCCCTAAATTTAGGGAGCACCTTCAAGACGATATCTTCGGTATAGCGGGGTGTGCCCGCGCCATGCCGACGTACTGGCCCTAGCCAGCGTGAATTTATGCCACACATTATCCCAACCTCTCTGCAATTATTACCGCACGGGAACGTAGCTCTCCGTGCCAGCGCCGTCTAACGTGACGCCACTCGTATGTGCTGTACTTGGGGTCGTCTCCGAGTACCATTTGCATGCGGTCTAACCACCACTCAGGCTCCTCGATGATTAGGTGTAAGTCCTGCCCCTCGTATGGGCCTTCTGTGAATAGGTTAGACGTGGGGGTACATGCAATGTTGTTGTACAACACCTTGCCCGTGCGTTCCCACATTTCCTCTATCGTGGCGTCTAAATTGTGTGGCTCGATGTGTTCGAGCACGTCTGAACTCGTCACGAGATCGAACCTACCCTCGGGTAGCTTCTGGAACTCCCGCACGCCGGGGTCGTACCCGGTGTACTGTATGTTCGGGAAGTGCCCTCGCAGGTACTCTCCAAGGTGACCCTTGCCGCAGCCGTAATCCAAGACTGTCTCGATGTAGCCCCGAGACTGTATGATCGCAAGCAGGTCGCCGCCGCAGTACTTGGGCTTGCCCTTGCCCCAAGTGTTCACGTCTTCGTGCCTGTGCTGTAGCGCCTCTTGGTATCCTTTGTCGATGGTCATATCAGTTCCCGAATTCGTCGTAGTAACGCTGCGTCAGTGCAGCCTTGTCGATCTTCTGTCGTGGGTGCTCCACTAGACCAGCTTTAGACCGATCCCATGCCTCCTGAAAGCCGCTGAGGATGTACTTCGCCACAGGTACAGAGGCGAACTCCTCTAGCGTGAAGTTGTGCCACGACAGGTCGTGTATCCACTGTTCCCTGTCTGACACGTTGTAGGCCGTGCTCTGGACACAATCAGGGTAGCTGACGCATCCTGCGATCAGTGCCTCAGCTCCCACGGTCGAGCTGTACGTAATCGCCAAGGAGCAGCGGTCTAACACGTCGTCTAACGGCTCTTGATTTACCTGCGACATCAGCGGGTGGTGCCTGAACTCAGCGTCAGTGTTGCGGCGCAGCTTGTCCTGTATCCATGCGACGTGATCTGAACCACGCAGCGAGTGATCGTTAGGCTTCTGACCGAACACTACGACAGCACCATCACCCATACCCTTCATCGGCATGAGCAGCGGGTGAGGCCGCTCGTGTGGGGGTGACTTCGGGTGCCAGTCGCCCCCCGTTAGACCGTTGTACCCGAAAGAAGCAGACGTTAGACTGAACTCGGGAGTCGGTCGCCACAGCGGCTCTTCCACAATAAGGAAGGGACGCCGGGAAGTGATCTGTCCGAGCAGCGCCACGCTGCCAGCGAAGCCAGCCTGCACGAGCAGGTCTGTCTCTATCGGTTCGTGCCGGGATGCGTACGTCACCTTACAGCGACTAGCAAACCCCTCCCCAAGTGCGCGGCACCGGTCGTTCGTTATGCTCTGGTTCGGGCGTAGCAGAATCGTTACTTTCATCAGTGCTTCCTCCGTCCGGTGTCTCTTTTGGTGCGCACATGGCTATCCATAGCGCTTTGTCTTTCTGTTGTTCGATCTTTAGCTCTTTGTACGCGAGACTTAGCCTCCGGTTCTCGGCTCTTTCCGCTTTCAGTGCGTCCGCGTACCTCTTTATTTCCTTCTCGTACTTTTCTTTTGTCTTGAACATGTTCACACTCCGGCCACTCTGGGTATTTAATTTGGTCTTGCTCTCCGCATATCTCACACTCTTTCTTAGGCTTGGGCTTCGTCTTCGGCTTCGGCGCAGGTTCGGGGTCACCTATCCATTCGGCGTTGATCTCGGTATGCGGTAGCCGAGGCACGGGCGGCGCTTTTGTTGTGCAGTCCCGCCCGTGGTCATTGATACGTATAATCAATTTCTTTGCCAGCGCTACGCCTACGAGGTTCGCTGCGGGCAACGAGGCGTTCATGCTAATGCCTTCGCTCTCTATGATGCGCTGTCCACACTGGTGCCTCAGAGACACAGCCACTCGTATGCGGCGTCTCGCATGGTTCTTCTCGTCTTTTACTTCCCCTGTGTACTGGTTACGTGTCGTCTGCGAGACGCGACGGGTAAGGTACGCTAGTGCAGACGTAGCCACGGTGTTGACCACGCTGTTAGACGAATTCTTTTTCTTCATGAAAGCCACGGGAACTCCTCGTCTAAGAACTCTGTGCTGCCTTCGTGATCCTTCACCCACTCCATGCCTGCGGGATCGTAGTACTCCCGCCGGTTACGTTCGAGGGAGTAGTGCGTGTCCACTCCCGTGTCTGTGATCGTGAACAGTACAGGTGGGTCACGGTAGAACTCGTGGTAGTTGCCCTCGTGTACTATCTCACGGTCATTGAACGTGCCTACATAATCCACGACGATAGCCGGGAGAGGCACGTCTAACTCTTTCGCAACCCGCAGGCGACTCCCGCCAAATGACAGCAGCATACCTTCGGGCGTATTGTACAGCAGTATTGGGTTACGAAACCCGTCTATCAGCACGTTCGCTTTCAGTGCCACGAAAAACTTAGGTTTTATCTTCCGTTCGACCACTGGCATGATGCACGCACCACTCACAACAGTAGGTTTCCCGCCGTAATTCGGGTTGCGAATTAGACGGTGCGTAACAGTGTGTGGGTTTACATTACCCACGTAGCGTACGGTGAACATTAGAATATATCACCAGCGTGCATGCAGCCGAACTCATGTATGCGTGCGTGCTTGTGTACATTTTCGTGCGTAAATTTGACTCCGTACTCTCTCATAGCCTCGCGCCGCTGCCGCTTATTAGGCAGCACGCTGCGGCCTCCCCGTCTAATCTCTACGAGTATTAGCTCACTGGACGAGTCGCAGTTGTTGAGAAATATAATTAACTCGTCCCGCTTAATTAGACGGCGGTCTTCTTTCTCGTGCTGCTCTTCCTCGTACTTAGCGGCGGCACGCAAGCAGTTCTCGTGCTCCATAGCCGTAGCGTACTTGGTAGCGTTGCATTGGTCATGCGTCAGCGGGGGTACGACTGCGCACCCTACTAACAGATAGACGGCGACGAAGCAGAATAATATAACAAATCCGCTCCACAAAATTTCGGCCAAGTCCTTAAATTTCATTACAGTTCCTCCACTTGCAACTTACGCCCCATCTTAGATGTGTACGTGTCGCGGCGACAGGCTATCTCGACAGCTTCCTCGGCTGTGCAGCCTGCGTCTAACGCTCCGAGGGCTATGTTCCCGCCGCTGCCCACGGCGTAGTACTGCTCGGGAACTTCCTCGGGGCAAAAGAACCGGTCAGCAATCATAATCTTGTTGTCCGGGGTGAGTAGCACGACCCAAAAGTCATCTTCGGGCAGGTCTATGCCAAGGATCGCGTTATCGTCCATCACGTCGGTGAAATCGTGCTCGCTGTGATGCTTGTACCATTGTATGAAGATGAAGCATGGCCCCGGCGCGCCGACGGTACCGACCAGCGTCCCCTTGTTCGGGCCTTCAGTCATGCGAAATATCTTACGACACGGGGTTGGTATGCCCCCGAGTGTGTTCTGATTGTCCGACACCATGATCTTGCGTCGGCGGTCTATTACGATGGTAGTCATTAGTGTATCCCGTAGCGTGTGAGCGGAGCAACCAGATTCGGCTGCGTCTTCGCTTGTTCCACTCCTAGAATAATGTACTCGGCGGCGGCGTCTAACTCTGCCGCGCCGACCATGTCATACTCTCTGTACGATAGATCATGCAGCCACTCGCGCCTACCTCTCGGTCTAACAGCCTCCAAGTTCGGGCTGCCCATCACGAAAGCAGGGCTGCGCGGGTGCATCACGACCGTAGGCACACCAGCAATGACAGTCTGTATCGCTGTCGTTGATGCGTACGTCACAGAGCAGAACGTCTCCTCGAACGTGCTTTCCAGTGACGGCGGTCGTGGCTCGCCCGGCGGTAGCTTGCGCGGGTGGTAGCGTATCTTCGCAGGCTTGCCAAACACCAGCGAGGCTGCGCACGCGGTCTTCTGCGCCCATGCCTCGGGGTGTATGATCTTGGCTGCTGCTATGTCGCTAGCCTTCCTCGCGCTCGGGTGACCGGGCGCTATGATCTGAATAAACTGTCCGCCCTTGCGCCACGCATGTAGCTGCGGCTTGGGGCGTGCAGGCATCTTAGCGATAGCATCCACCGGCATGCTTAGACCGTGTACTCCGTTGATAGAGACAGTGAAGCGTTCGAACTTGCTCTCGTCGAAGTACCCAAGGTCTAAGCACACGATGACTGTGCCTTGCGCGGCGACGTGTACGAGGTTGGGGATCAGCTTAAACCTCCAACTCAAGAACACGTCAGTACCTTTCGGCACGTCTCCGTCGCGGTCTATAATCACGCCACCTAACCTCTGAATCAGGTTGTGGATGATATAATCCCGTGACCCACCGCGTCCGTCAACTGCTCCGACCACATTCATTAGACAATCCTTATCGTGTGAGGCTTGTTCACGTACTTGATAGGCAGTCGTGAGCGTGCGTTAGCTCCGCAGTAGCGGCTCTTGCACTTGTACGCCTCGTATGCGTTGACCGTGCCGGGATAGACCGGCGTGTCCAGCTTCTCAAGCGTGTGCTTGCCACAGTTCGGACACGTCTTCGGGTGTGGATCGAACAGCGCATAGCTCAGCGGCCACCTGATCCACGGCAATAGACGACGGTGCAGGCGAGGCAATAGACGTACGTCCTGCTTGTTGTACCTCTCCATAGCCTTCCAGTCTGCCTCGTTGCCATCCATGCAGCCGTCCCACAGGGACATGCCCTTGTGTCGCACCTTATTACCCAGACCAAGCTGTTCACACACGAAGTCAAGCTTATTAGACGCGAAGCTGAAGTTAGACCGCACCGTATGGTACAGGTCGGCCTGCTTGAACGATGACGGGGGCGGCAAGCGGAGCAACACAAACTCTTTGTTCAGCTTAGGTATGTCGAACTTCTTGCCGTTGTAATGCACGACCACGTCAGCGTGGTCTAACAGTGCCCACATCTTTCGCATCATCACGTCGTTGCCGTCACCATAGACCGACGAGAACGTAATCTCTTTGCTGTCCGACCACTTGGCTGCAAAGCAGAGGGTGTACCCCGGCTTAGTAATCTGGTTGATGCCAATGTTCTGCTTGAACAGTCCCCAGAACTTCCCCTCGTTGGGGGCCGTCTCGATATCTAAGTAAAGAATTCTCATACGTTACTCCTCGGTGCTTGCCGCGTGCTCTTAGCATGTGGCGACGGGCCTCCTGTTCGCGCTCTAAACTCTTCGACCGTTTCTTTCGAGAGTACGCTCCAATACTCGCCTTGCTCAACCCACTTCGGCTCCGCAATTTTTTTAGGATTTGACTTTTCGAAAACGTCTTTCGGACATGCTACTAACGTGCTGTCCAAGGGTGCCTGCGGTCGCTGCATGCACAGGCGCTCAAGGTTTGCCATTGCACGCCACGCACCTGCGCGAGCGTGTAGGATTTGCTCCTCTAACGACTGCTCGGGGAACGTCTGGTCTAACAAGTGACGAGCCTGTGAATCCTTCTCGTCGGTTGACTTGCTCTTATCCCAATGACACGGCTCGCCGGGGTGGTGCTGCTCAGTAGAGACGTGCGAGTGTAGCGCGACCTCTGCAATGCCTAGCGGGAAAAAGCACATGAACCCGGTATAGACCGGGATATTCTTACGTTCGGTTGCGTCAGTTGGTAACATTATCTCGCCTTGTTGAGTTTCCATTTAAGGTAGTGCTGCCATTCGATCTCGTCCATGACAGCGAGAATTGTCCACGGCTTGCCGTTCTGTCGGTACGCGAGCACCGGGACTTGATGCGCCCGTGCCTGCTCTTTGACTTGCGCGATCCACTTAGGAAGTGCGAGTGTCTCACATCGTTTTACCTCTATGCTCACGGGGAGCACGCCAAGGTCGTCGTGATTGTCCGACTGACCAAGGCATGCCCTCGTGCGCGGGTGACGCATGAAGATGCGCCCCTGCTTGTCACGGTAGGGCCAGTCCAAGTCTTTGCATAGTTCGTTAGTCAACTCGAAGAACTCCCGTTCAGCTACCGCCCCTTTTACTCGTGACATTCTGCCGCCCATCAGTCTATCTCATAGACCGTTAGGAAGGTACGACCGTGCCGGTGCTGCTTACGCACCCATGCCTTGAAGTCGCAGTCTAACGACGTGTTAATGCCCTCGATCCTGCCTGTTGACAGGCTGTCGAAGACGTTGTTACCACCGGGGTCTTCGTCGGTGGCTACTATGTCGATGGTGACTATCTTCAAGCCCACGTCTGTGTGCTTACGCAGTCCGTCCCGACAGATAATGGCGGCACGCGGCCCCCAAAAGCTACCTAACAGCCCTCCATATACACGCGAGCGCCTGCTAAGTCTAAGTGTTTCAGTCGTCATCATTCTTACTCCCTTGCTTGCCAAAAATCTTACGGTGCAATGCCATTGCTGTGACAGCGCCCCAACCTGATCCGGTGCCGATAGCAAAGCCTAGCTCCGGGCTGAATCCTAGCGTAGCGATCACGCTAATGACGTACACTTCACTGTACGACATGCCATACGATAGCAGTAGGACGACCCACACAGGGGCGTCGAACGCTACGTTACGCTGCTGAAATGCCTTGAGGAATACAAAGCCAAACATGGCGAGTCCCGCCACGGCAAGCACTCCTAATCCAAAGCCTAAAAATAAAGTCTCCATGACTACTCCGGGGGCGTCCAAATCTCGCCCGGTTTACGTCTGAGATATATCAGGCGCATGTTCTCGGTCGCGGCCTTCGCCGCAGTTAGACCGTTATACTTGTCGCCGTGCTTCTCGATGCTCTGCTCATAGGCTAGCCGCACGTTCACCCACATATCATGCTCGGAATCTCCGATAGGGATAAGCTTCGCCGCAGCAACAGGGCCGACTTTGAAGCAGCCGCCGATGTTGTCCACGGTGTCACCCGTTAGACACTGTCGGTACTGTCGCGCCTTTGCTTCCTTCCTGCCGACCTTCTTAAAGCCTTTGTTCGGGTTAAATATCCAGCCCGGACATTGCATGAAATCTTTGTCCACCGACACGATGATCGTCTTCTCGCGCTTAGTGTGCGCTATCGCAATCGCGTCATCCGTCTCTTGATCATGTATCACTTCGGCGTCTTGATACTTCATCAAGTAGGCCCGAATATCGTTGTACTTCATGGGCTTAGCGTGTACTGAGCGCTGCCCTTTGTACGGTTTGATCGTCGCAATCTTGTTGCGGAAGTTTCCGTCGCCGTCTATCATTAGACGGGCGCGCACGTCGCACTTAAATTTCTCGCTGATCTTGTTGCAGTTGGCCTCGATCATGTTCTTTGCACTATGAAAGAAGTGGTCGTCGGGGTCTAACACAAAGCGCTGATAGATCGGCTCGTCTTCCACGAAATCTTTGTGCTCGCGCATTGCGGTGATGTTGTCGAACTCCTCCACACCAAAGCACGCCGGACAGACCAGTTTAGTCTTCTGGCCTGCGAAACCTGCGGCGTAGAGAATCCAGTCGCCGTCTATAAGTGCGGTAATCATGCGAAAACCTCCCGTACAATCGCGTAAGTAAGTGCTATAGCTACCGTGCAGGCGCAAATGGTCATCGTGTAGCCAAACACGTCCCACATGAAGTCGCCCCAATCGTATCGCACGTTCATGCGAACTCTACAATAGCCGCGACCGCTCCTGCGACCGTCAATATACCGTACGCAAGTATGCCGTGCAAGCCGTACGTAAGTACGATATTCTCGCCTACCTGCACCCACACATAGATGCCACCAATAAATGCGGCCATAACTGCGCCGATTTTAGACGTAAGAATAATCCAGTCAATCATGACAGTTGCCCCTCTTTGAATCCAAAGTTGTAGCCAGCCGCGTAGCCTACCTTAATACCGACAAGACCGCCGATAAAAAAGAAGCCAATTACTGCTGTCACTAATTCTACCGTTTCGTAGCTCACGTCGTCACCTTCCCCAAGCACTCAGGACAGCCACTACCGAGCGACTTCGTTACGTGTCGCTTGCGGTGGCGTCCGTGCTCGTCTATGAATGGCACCCACTTTATGACAGGTCGCCCTGCCTTGTCGTGGCCCGTTCCGTTGCAAGTTTTACAAGTCATCAGTTTGCCTCAGAAAACTTTTGAAAAATTCAGTTTTCGAAAAAAGGTGGGGCGCTCGTCTAAGCCGCCCACACCAAAGGGGTACTCAGTCGTCCCATTCGTCGTTGAAGTCTTCTTGCTCTTCCTCTTCCTCTTCGAACTCTTCGCCGCTCTCTAGCTCGGCGTCTTCCTTAGCGTCTTCCTGAGAGGAGACTAAGGCAGGGGACTTAGACGGGTCTATCGCGTCAGCGTAGAACTCCGCTATGATAAGTTGCAGCTTAAGGTCGATCTGTTCCTCGATCTTGCCTGCGGCTGTGCCTTTCAGCTTGAAGCCGCCGTTAGCGAGCAGTAGGCCGAAATAGACCAGTGCATCCTTACGGCTGCTCTGATAGACGATACTCTCATTCCTGCCGCCGCCCGTGCCGCCACCGCCGCTCTGCTTGGTGGTATCTTCGTAGCCGCCGCTGTGCTTTTCGAGGATCGTGACTTTCTGCACGTTGCCGCGCTTGTCGTCTTTCTTGTTGTACTCGATACCGACTACGTCACCTTTGCCACACTTCGGTTCGTACTTCGTGTTGAAGTAGAAGCCTTCCATCGTGTCCAGCATAATGAAGAAAGAGAACTTGCCCTTCCCGCATGCTGTGACCGTTCCTTTCTTCTTACTCATGCCTTGTTCCTCCAATTAGAAACATCGTCGTATTTTGTCTCCGTCCCCTCAGACCAATGATCGCCAATGACCATTTCCATACCGAGCGGGACGTTAAACTCGATATTGTAAAAAGTTTTCAGGTGCTCATAGACCGCAATCGTAAAGGCCCACTCGGCAACCCGTCTAAATGCTCCGATCTCTCCCGGCGCATCTTTGACGTAGCAAATCACGCTGTCATGCACCGTGTTTACAAACCGCACGTCTATGTTGCGCTCTTTGCACTCTTTATAGAGTGCGACGATGGCGATAGGCACAATCTCTGCCGTCGCAAGGTTCTGCACCGGATAGTTTGCAACCTGCGGCCCCACCGGCTTGTGCGTTAGCTTGTTCATGGCAATGCCGCGCTCGTTGACGTACGTCTTGAAGCTGAACCGCATTTTCCAGTCGGTCAGTACCGATCCGGTACGCATAACTTCGGCTAACCAGTTTTCCTGCACAGCAGCTACGCCTTTGTAGCGCTCTGCGAATTCGCGGTAGTATGCTTCCTCGCCGGGCGTTCCTTTCGTGCCGCCGTAGAGGGGCTTGAACGTGTGCGGCTTTGCTAACTGTCTCATTCTAGCAGCGCGCTTCTGCGCTGCACACTTCGGCCCTCTGTAATCCGCGAGCAACTGTTTGTAGGGTATGTCGTTAATCTTAGACGCACTAAATATGTGCGCGTCGAAGTTCGGGTCGTTGATATCCTTCATAGCCTGCTTGTCTTGCCCCAAGAACGCCGCTACGCGAAACTCAAGCTGCATAGCGTCCACTTCGGTTACCTTATAACCCTCGGGTGCGTCGAAACAGTTCTTAAACTCTCGCGGCATGTTTTGAAACTGTACCGACTTCTCTCTGCCGCTGAATAGCTCGAACGGTAGAGGCAAACCGGAACTCGATAGACGGTGCGTAGCCGCCACGATCTGATTGAACTGCGCCTTAAATACGCCGTGGTACTCTTGGCAGATGCCTTGGAAGAACTGCAAGTTTTTAGACACGGCGGCGTTGCACTTCGAGTACGCCTTAGACAGCGTGACGAAGTCTTTTTGCTTCTGCGTCTTCGCCTTCGTCATGAGCCACGTTAGCGTATCTTTGTCCGTCTTCGGTCGCCCGTGCGGGAACTGCTTAGACGGTTTATTTCTCAGGGGGCGCTTTCCCTTCCCGCATTTTTCAGGAAATTTGAGTTCTCCGTACAGGTAGTGTGCCTTCTGATCTGGCGAATTCATGTTGATACCGCCGGTCATGTCGTCTAACTTAGCCGTCAGGCCCGCCAGCGTCTTGACGTACTTCTCGTAATGACCTCGCACCATGACAGGGTCTAACTGCATGCCCTCGGCCTCGATATGTGTCAGCACCCCGGCGAAGTCGCACCGGTTCCTATACAGGTGAATCTGGTTGCGATGTTGTAGCTGCATTTTCTGGGTGCCAAAGATTAGACGCATGGTGCTCACGTCGCGCTTGCAGCGCCGCACGAGCCGCTTGATAGGCATTTCGGACGGGCAGATGCCTGCCTTCATCATGGAGTCGATTAGACGATCCTTGCCCTTGTACCCGTAGCGCTCCGATACTGCGCCAAGGTTCATAGGCATCGGGATATTCCCGAGCAGAACTTTCTCAGCGAGCATCGGGTCGTGCCACCGCACCGCGTCTATGTCAAAGCCGAGACGCTTAAGCCAGTGCATTTCGAACTTGGCGTTAAACGCACAGACGGCTTTGGTTTCGTTAAGCGCTGACCAGAACGCGGTAGCGTTGCCTATGTGCCCGTAGAAGTGCCTCACTGGCCCATTGTCAACAGCCCAAGCAACCATGACGATACTGTTGCGTTCGTCTAACGCAGTACCGAAGCGGTGGTTAGTCGTTTCCAAGTCCATGTACAGCATTACTCTTGACCGCAAGCCTCAAGCCATTTTCGTATAGAGACTTCGCACATAAAGTCGGGGCTGTGCTCAAGCTGTCCCCACTCGTTACGCTCGATAGGCGTCTCGATGTGCTCAGCGTAAGCGGTGTTGAGTCGTTGCTGGCTGCCTGCTCTCAGTATGATGGCATAGACCAGCACTACGATAAGCGCTAAGCAGGCCAGCATGATCTGTCCGCTGATCCTGTGCCAGTTGATAGGCTTTCTTTCGAAATAGTCCATAATCCCTCTCCTGTACCCCCATTGTACCACACAACGGGCTATCTGTCAAGCGTGACCGTCTGGTCGAGCGTATCCGGCGTGTTTGCGCCCTTCTGCTCCACCAGTGCGGCCTTAACCTCCAATAGCGCCGTCTCAGCGTTCACCAGACGCTTTTTACAGCGTCCGTGCGCCATCTGCTCGCCCTTCAGGTTGCGTTGGGCTGTGTCGGCCTGATCAGCGATCTTGGCGAGCACGCGAGTACTGCGGGCAAGCCCGAGTATCACGGCCTGCTCACGTCTAACGCCCCAGCCTTGACGGCCCTGCTCAGCGGCACCTTCGAGTGCGTCTAAAATTGCCTCCTCGTCGGCGAAGTTCTCAATCTGAACTTGGTCAAGGCCGATCCGGTCTAACTTTTCTAAAGTAATCATTCCTCTTGCTCCTCAAGTGTTTCGTCTTTTGTCGCGTCAACTACCTCGTCGGCGCGCTCTCGTCGTCTATCCGCATTGAATATACGGTCGTACTCCGTGTCGAACCACGCTTTAGTTGTGCGCTGCCGATCACGTACTCGTTGTCTGTCACCCTTGCCGCCGTCACCCATGACCTGCTACCTCGTATAGACGCACATCGGCGTCGTAGTATTTATTTATCGCTGCTTCAAGTTCAGCGCTGAAGGTTTCGTCTATTCTGCTGCTGGTAGAATTGTAGCATAGCAGCGGGCGCTTAGACGGTGTACTGTGCCACCACTCCTGTATGTGTTGCATCTTCACGAGCGTGACCTGTAGGTCTTCGAGCAGCGTGGTCTGCTGCATCCAGTGTTGGTCTGCGGGTGCCTTGCGTACAAAGCGCCAGAACTGCTCCGGCGTCATACCGTGCAGGTCGTCGCCCGTACCATGTACCAAGTCGCCGCCGGGGACGCAACGAAAGCGCCACAGGCTCTTAAACCGGTCTAACGGGTGCCGTACAATGAAGTACACAGGCAGCCCCTTCGGTAGTTGATGGGCGTATTTCATTTCGTAGTCAACCTTCTCGTGGATCAGTGACATCTTTATAGACGTGCTGCCGCATTTCGGCGGCGCACCAATCACCATTTTCCACTTCGGGATCACGAAGTATCGCATCCTGTGGCTCATACTATCACCTTTGAAACCATTGCAGTTCGTTTAGTGTTCACCCACACCGGGATACTGCCGTGTGCGCCGTTCGCTTTGTTCTTGCAAATAGACAGCATACGTTTGTTCATCCCGTGCCACTCTTCGTTTACGCCTATGCCGATCATCAGATCAGCAGCGCCGGGTATGCCCGTGTTAGACCACTCTATGTCGTTCATGCCGAGACGTAGCTTACCTTCAGCGCTGTCCCCAGCTTGCGTAACCGAAACGGTCACACACTTAAATTCGATTGCCAAGTTGCGTACCTCTTGGGCAACTCGGTCTAATTGCAAAGCCCTGTTATCATCAGCGCACGCCAAGTTCTTCAGTTGGTCGATGATAATAATGTCCGGTCTAAGGCGTGCAGCCTGCCGGGCTATGTCTCGCGCCGTGACTCCTGCGCGGTGGAACAGTGTCCAATTCTTGTAGGCTTCTCTGCTACGACTGAACGCTCTCCTGCGCATTTCCATGTCGCGTAAGCGCTCGACGTTGCAGCCTGATAGGCGAGCGAGTAGTCTATCTGTAATGTCCTGTTCCGGTTCCTCGTTCGCCACGTAGAGCACCTTGTAACCGTCGCGGCACCAACCTGCCGCCGCGTTCAGAACAAAGAGCGTCTTGCATGATTCGGGCCTGCCATAGACCACGATGTTGTGGCCGCGCTTCACACCACCCCCGATGTACTCGTTCAGGGCGGACGGATAGACGGGAACTCGCACAGCATCGTCATCTTCGTAGTCTTCAATCGTTAGACGGGGCTTGAACGCCTCCGCCTCCTCACCAGCGGCGAGCCGCTTGTACTTAGCCAGTGCGTCTTCCGTTGCTTGGCCGTGCTGTCCGGTTGCCAATAGAGTCGCCAGTTCGGTAGAGACGCGTCCGAGACGAAGTAAGCGGTACTCTTCAATGACGTTGATTCGTGAAACGTCTCGCGGAAAGCCTGCCACATACTCCATAACAGAATCCGCCATGCTACCCGCGCCGAAGCGCCTAACGACCTGACTTCGGAGTACATCCACATCAATTTTTTTAGACCCAGCATCCCGTTTATATTGGACACCAGCCGATTCGACAACGCTACGCCCCGCTTCGGAGAAGTCCGTAGGGTCAAGACCAATTCCATTGAGTTTTTCATAAGCGCTCCGCGAGCCGCAAATAGCGGCAACGAGTTTAAGATCATCCACGGTCTAACCTCCTAACAAGGTCATTAAGAAGTTCGCAAAGATGTGTCCAGACACGAAGCAAATAGCGCTCCATGTCCAGAACATCCGTTTGACGAAGTCAGGATTACGCATCGTCCTGCGACGGCTTTGCGTCTTCGTCGTTAGCTGCGACTATCGCGTCTAACCGTTCGATAACTTCCGGGCCTGCGGCCTCGGCAAGCAGCTTAGCGAAGATTTCCATGAGCGTGTTGTTCATGGATTTACGCGTGTCTTCGTCTTCCTCACCGTCTAACTTGGCATGCGTCAGCAAGAAGCCAAGAATAGTAATAAGGATCAGTAGGTCTTTCGTGTCCATTAGATTACCCTCTTAAAAAGTTTACGAATGTCGTCGTCGTGCTTCATATTCTTAATGTCTTCCGTTAGACAGACAGGTAAGAACTGAACTATGTGCGCGTGTCGCTTCGCCAAGTGTAGGCTCTTTGCGAACGCGTCCCGGTCTAAGGCGAGATAGACCGGTCGCCTGTCGGCTATAGTCGATATCTCTTTCGCCTGCGGGTTGCTGATCGAAGTGCCGAGAAGGGCTACCGAAGGGTAGCCCAACCCAGCAAGACGACAAGCGGAAATCGTGTCTTCAACTACTACTATGGGCTTGTTCTCTGCATCAGCAGCCCACCAGTCTAACCACGGCTGTGCCGTAGCCTTGTACGTAAAGCAACGCTTAGGCGTGCTGAACGTGCGTGTTATGTGCCCTCTGACGCCGCCGTAGGGGCAACGTACAGGCATGATTAACGTGCGCTCGTCTGGGCTAACGCCCCACCCATGCGCGCTATATTGCACGGGGTCTAAATCGTACTCGTCGTGCAGGTAACCGGCGGTCTGCAAACTGAGCGGCTCTATCGGGTCACGATAGACGGTTACCTTCTTCATCGGACGACGTTCGACCGTCGCCGTCGGGTCGGTCATTATTAGACCGCGCCAGCCACATGATGCGCGCCAGCAGCGTAGCCATACAATGCCGCCCTCTTGCTCGTTGACAGATAGTGACAGTTCGCCGGTACGACCGCCGTCACACTTCGGGCATACGGTCTTACTCCCTCGCTCTGGCTGTTCAACCATGAGCCGCAGGTAGTCAGGCAAATCTTTTAGTAAACATGCTTGCACTTTTCAGTCTCCGAAATCTAGCGGTTGGCAGTCGTCGTCTAAATCTTCGGCCTCAATTAGACCGATCTCCACGGCTGCCTCCAAGGGGTCGGGAGAAATATTCTCCCGCCACTTGGGGTCATACTCATTCAGCTTTTGCAGCAGGTTCATGAGTCTCGGCCTCTGGCACCTGTGTGATGCCCATAAGGGCGCGTGTCAGCTTAGCATGGTGGCAGAGTACATCCATCCACGCCTCGCGGTTCATGACGCTGTCTTCCATCATGATTCGCTTCACGCAACTGTCGATTATTTCAGCGATACGCTCGCCGCTATGTTCAACAGTTGCCGACATGTCTTTCTTTAACTCTGGCACTTCCTGCTGTGCGTATCGCATGCTTTGGACAAAGATTTCCGAGCAAGTCGAAAAGTCTTTGGAATTGCGGTCTATCGTATGGCCCATTTCCTGAACCATAGCTTGCTTTGGAATGTCGATGGCGATAATCTCCATGACACGAGCGTTCAGCCAGTACCGTATGCCGCTCTCAGCATCGTTGTACATAGCCACGAGCAACTGCATAGGCGGCGCTTTACCTTCCAGCACAGCTTTATGTAGCTCCTGCTTTTGCTTGGTGGTGAGGTTCTGTGGTTTCACTGTCTTGCCCATGATCTTACTCCTGCTTGTCGTCGTCTAACGCATGAGTGGCGATCTGTCTCGCCACGAATCGAACGGTAGCAGCTAGCACTACTACCACGAATAAAACTAGACCAACTAAAGTACGTAACGTTACGTAGGTAGCGTAACGTAGGGAAGCGTATAGGTAGCTTAAGTACTTACGTACGTACGTAGCGTAAGTAGGGTACTCGCTTTTGGTCTGTTTGTCAAGCTGTTTCATAATCCTTCCCTTGTACCCCAATCGTAACCTGATTTTCCCGGTTTGTCAAGTTATGCACCTAACTCGTTGATTTTTCCCTGTATTCCTCGTATTCTGCTACGCGCCAGCGCAACACGTCTAACGCGCCACCAGAGCAGTCGCCCCAATATCCGCGATCTATGATGTGTAAGCGCAGCTTGTCCATGCTGTGTTGTATCTCGTCAGCAGACCGGTCGTCTATCCAACTCGCGTCACCGCGCAACGTCTTCAGGTTCTCGGACTCTTTCCAAAAGCCGCGCTCGACTGTGTCAACCAGCGTAGTCATCTTCAGTTCGCTGTAGCGGGGCTGGCTCGCTTCTGATTCGTCGCGGTCTAAACCTGCGCCGCGTGTGCCGGGTAATCCCCATCCGGTGCGCGCTTCGAGTCGCTTGTTCAAAGTAATTTCACGGTCTAACCCGTCATCAGTTCCGTCCCAACCATTCCACAGTTCTTCGCACAAACATTTGAACTCGGCGCTCAAAAGTTTAGCGCAACGAGGATGCACTGGTCGGTCGTTAGGTTGTTCGTGTCGTGTGTTCATTTCAATTCTCCACTTGTAGGCTTTATGAATGTAGTAGGCTTTCAAGCGAAGCTTAACACCAGTCGCTAGGCCGTGTCAAGTTTTTTCGCATCTTTTTTTAAGTCGTTGTTTTCATTAGAATACGCTCGTAAGTCATTGATTAGACGGAATATTGTTAGACGTTAGACTGTACCGTCTATTACGGTCTATCAACTGTACGCCTTAGTACAATCTTTCCGAAATGTGACAAATATCGCTTGACAAGAATTCCGCGCATATATAAGGTGTGCAGACTACTCACTCAAAACAAGCGAGAGACGACATGTGGAAAGTTAAGACGAGCAACAGAGCAGCGGCCAAAAGACTGCTTAATGTTTGGCACGATTCGAAAGACGTGCGGACATGGACTATCAGCGAATTAGAGCGCTGCCTACACAATGCTATCAGCGAGGGACTGATAACAAGTGAAGACGTTAGACGGGCGCTGCAAACTGGTGAAGCAATTCACGACAGCGCAAACAAAGACGACGCACAAGCTACCGCAAGCGAAGAGGAAATGGAAAGCGAAGACGACGCTGTGACAGCAGAGTTAGACGACATAGACGACATGGTCGAAAGCGCTGCGGACAGTGACAACGATGCAAGCGAAGACGCAAGCGAGAGCGACGACGCAAGCGAGAGCGAAGACGACAGCGACAGCGACGAGAGCGAGAGCAGCGACAACGAGAGCGACAACGAGAGCGAAACGCCGCCACCGCCACCGCTTGATAGCGAACAGCCCTTTGTTACACATCCAGAGTTAGCAGAGGCACGAGACGCTGATCAGCACTACGCGTTAGACGTGGCAACAGAGAAAGCGCAAAACGTTGCCAAGCTGGTGCGAGCACTAACTAACGTTGCGAACAAAAACGTTGCTGACCTGCAAACTAAGTTAGACGCGTTAGAAAAGAAAGCCAAAGCGCAACGTGCGAAGACAATCACTGTTCGCATGCCTGACCGCAAGCCCGACAGCGAAGTCAAAATTGACTCGCCGCACATGCTTTTCGAGACGGTATTAAAGTACGTACACGCTGGTCTGAACGTGGCGCTAGTTGGCCCCGCTGGTTGCGGCAAGTCATACTTAACGCAGCAGCTTGCGACAGCATTGCAGCTTGACTATTACACTAATGGCGCGCTGCTCACGAAGTTTGACCTGATCGGGTTTGTCGATGCAAGCGGACAGTATCACAGCACACCAGCGTATGAGGCATTTGTAAACGGTGGCTTGCATGTCTTCGATGAACTAGACGCAAGCGCACCGGAAGCTGTCGTCGCATTTAATGGTATGACTGACGGCCAAGGCGTCTATACCTTTCCGAATGGCATGCAGAAAAAGCATGCAGACTATCGGGCCATTGCTTGCATGAATACATTCGGCAATGGAGCGAGCGCGGAATATGTCGGTAGATTCCGACAGGATGCAGCAGCAATGAACAGATACATTCGCGTCTTGATTGATTACGACACAGACTTGGAAATAACGCTAGTGAGCGACGACATTGCAACACGCGGTCACGCTATCAGAGCGAGCGCGGAGCGCTTAGGCATTAAGCATATTGTGAGCACACGTTCACTTGTCTATGCGGAGACAATGCGCAAGTTTGGCGCAACGCGTAAAGAGATAGACCGTGACTGCTTGTTCGCTGGTCTAACAGATGAGACAGTCAAGCAGTTGACTGGTGATATGCGGAGCGAGTCATGATTCCCTGCAATGCAGTCAAGCGTAAAGCTGGCAAGTGTCACGTCTTGCGCGCAACGATAACCGATGTACAGCGAGCAGTAGAGTGCTCGCTAGCGCATGTCGGTAAGGCTCCGTACTCTTCGCAAGCTTGTTCACAAGGGCAGAGCAGCGGATGGTACGGAGGGTATTCGTTGAAAGAGTTCAGCGATTTACTGCGCAACGGGGACAGCAGTCTCGTAACCGATGTACTCGGAGACCTAGACGTTCAGATAGCGGATAACGCGGAAAGCTGGCAAGTTAGACGGTCACCGGCTGGGTTCTACCCTTGCATACCTGCACACCTTGCCGGAGTGCCGGACAGCATGTACTCACTACACGCTGAGCAGTCCCCGCAACGTAAAGCAATCACGCTGTTCTACAATGTCGGATTCTCCGCTGGTACCGACAGCGCAACTGTCGAAAAGTACGGACGCCAAGTCATGCTTGCAATCAATCAGCTACACGCTGAACGCATAGACGTGTCGCTGTATGGTTACGTGTACGTTGGGATTGGAGGCAGCGCTCAAAAGCATTTGACCGTGATCAAAGTACAGTCTAGTGAAGACGTGTTCACACCTGAACGCATTGCCGCAACGTTACCGTCATCCTTTTGTCGTCGCGGTATATTCGGACTGTGGGAGCACATGGCACACGAGCAGCGAAACGAAGAGTGCAGGCGTCTAATCGTATCCAACTACGGACGCCACGATAAGAAGCTAGACATTGCAGCACTCAAGGCAGCACTACCGGACATTGATACGGACAGTATCGTGCTATTGCCAGAGGTCAGCTACCATGTGAACCCTGAGCAAATCTGGGAACCGATTAACCTTAGACTGCGGAGGAAATAGACCGATGAAAGCGAAAGGTATGACAGACAGCAACAGCCGCAAGTGTACACGCTGCGGTAACCATGTATGGCGCACGTCCAAGGTGTGCGCCTGCTTATTCAATCCCAAGTACACGACAACAGACAGAGGTAACAAGTCATGAATACATTAGACCTGACAACAGAGCAGACATTGATAGCACTACATCATGCCGCACGGCCTGACTTAGTCGAACACGTTACGCTTACAGGTAACACGGTTCACAACAGCAGACCGGGATGGCTTGCGCATGTTCGCACGTTACCAGCGCACGAGTGCATAGACCTGACCGTCTATCGGCCACCATACCTTGCGCGCATGAACGTGACCGGAGACTACGTACAATAGCGTAACGAGCAGTACAGTTAGACCAGCATTGGCCGCGCTTGTCGCGGCCTTGTTGTGTCTGCTCGCAGTACAGGAGGGTCTAAGGTAGCGGCACCTGACCGCACCCAATGGCATACATCCTTGGGTTGCGGGCAGCAGCGGGCAGCAGAGCAGCGCTGGTCTATTGATGCAGGGCATACGTACGGCCATACGTACCGATGCGGCGCAACGAGCGGGCCGTGACGGGCAGAGAGCGGGCCGTCTATGGCAGCGCCCGTGGGCCAGCGCTCGCCGCGTCTATCGGCTGACGTTAGACGGCTGTCATAACGCGTGGGGCCGAGGGGGGGCGGCCCCCCGGCCATGTCGGCGTGTACCGGTGCTCCCGGCCTGACCCAATTTAGGGCCAGCCAGCTTTCGAGCCGCTCCTGACGATTTCCTGACGATACTAACATCGGGGATGTTAGCGTTCAGATTGCACGTTAGTTGCAGGGTAGTTACATAGGTAACTACTGCGCAAAGTGCTATGTTTTCCATAGCACCCCCCTCCCGTAACCCCTTGTTTTACTTGATAATAGTAAAAAAAGGCTTGACAAGTACCCGGAAATCGGGTACTATTGAAGTACCACCCTTGGAAACGTAACGTATGTCCTGCTACTACGAGTAGCCGTTCCGTCTTTATTGACGGACTCGCTTGTCGAGGACGTTGAAAAAGACGTAATGGATACGAGTAGAGTAGCCTCTTCACATGTATTCCGTGGGTGACCTCTTTTTTAAGCCCCGGCTACGTCCGCGTTGCCTGAAAGTAAACCACAGACGGGATTAGCCCGGATGTCGTGACCGGGGCGGACACCTATATATGCGGGTCAGGCCAAACCGGTGAGGCATCAGTCTTCCAAACTGAAGTAGAGGGTTCGAGTCCCTCGGCACGCTCCAAATTCAGGAAGGTACTGCCGGGTTGGCTGGCAACACGGTTCGAACCCGTGAGTGTTGGCAACGGCAGGGGTTCGACTCCTCTATCTTCCTCCACCAATTTGCAGGGTAGAGGAGAGGCCGTCCTCGCTGGGTTCATATCCCAGAGATCGTGGGTTCGAATCCCACCCCAGCTACCAAGTAAAACCGCCGCCCGATTGGGCACCTACCGGTCTTCGGGCCGGATCAATTCAATGTGAGGGAGAATCACAATGACGGAACGAAAACCAGCCTCCAAGAGTGAGGCTAAACGTGTCACAGCGCAGAAAGCAGAGCCGAGAGGCTTCAGTAAAGAGCAACTGCTAAAATCTCAAGAAACCGAGGCTCGCCTAACGGCTTTAGAAGCCAAAGTCAAGGTTCTGGCTGAAGCACCACAGTTTATTGCCGATGAAGCACGCCCAATTTACGGGCTTGGCGGCGTTGCGTTGATTTTCGACGCGATTGCCAAGAAGCTGAAGTGACATTCGCGTCGAACGACGCCAAACTCATTGCAGACGCACTCAACCGCATAGCCGACGCCAGTTTCACGCAAGCTAAGGTTAGCAGGATGCAATTAAAGGTTGCAGAGCGCATGTGCGACATGCAAGAGCAGAATTTGGCGACTACAAAGGCTTTGGAGGTCGCGTTGGCCTCTCGGATGGCCCCCGATGTCTGAGACATTCGTCAAAGACAACAAATCGGGCTTCGTGGTTCAGATCGACGAAATAGACGTGAATCGCGGCTACTTCAAGATTGTGGATGGCACTTTCAAAGAGCATCAGCTTCCCTACGACGGAAACGTCGGGGATAAGGTGCAATTCACTCCGCCGGACGCTGAAGAGGATGATACGCCTCGAATAGTCGTTCCGGATCGACGGATCGTGAGGCCGAAGTGAGTTTGCTCGACGAACCACTCGCGGTAGCACAGACCGAACTTGCAGCGGCAGAAATGGCGCTGTTAGAAGCCGTGGCTCGCGCTGCTAATGCGCGAGAGGCTTCAGATCGTCTGACGGCTGCTGTAGCAGCCTTGAACGGGGAAATTCCGCGAGAAATCATAATCGAGCCGGTTCCCGGCAAAATCGTCGGCGGGCCTGCGGCCCACGAGCTGCAAGGTCGAAATGCCGAGCGTCCAGACCATAGCGGGTACTCTCAAGTCGAAACTACCCCCTTACCCGAACAACTACCCTCTATACCGTTATCTGCACCGCAAGAGCCGGGTGTCCCGGCACGAACCGCAGAACGTGAAGCGGCGGCTGAAATGTCGCCCGAGGAATTCGATAAAGAGCGCAGACGCAAGCAGCGCAAGCGCGAAAAAGAACAAATAGCAAATAATCCTCTTGGGCACCTTAAATGCCCCGGTTGTGGTGAAATCGGCCATATGACCGAGCAAATCATAAC
>Ga0209976_10000690_pt1 | contig 21182 bp, 18 predicted proteins | sample SumtaG_FD_182806 | JGI IMG/M metagenome (GOLD analysis project Ga0209976, IMG submission 182806) | Deep subsurface microbial communities from Indian Ocean to uncover new lineages of life (NeLLi) - Sumatra_00157 metaG (SPAdes) (version 2) | ecosystem: Environmental > Aquatic > Marine > Oceanic >...
CGTTTGCTCTTCCATGCATTAAAAATGGAGATAACAGTTCATTTCGCAGCATTGTATCTTTACGAAATCTCTGTTTAGACCATGCAGAAACACGGTCTTCCCTGTCAACTATATATGTGACCTCAGAGTTAGCATGACTAGTTGCGTAGCAACCGATGATATCCGTACCAAATGTACTTTTAAAACTTTGACGGCCATTAACGACAACGATATTCGGTGATTTATCTTCGTAAACAGCAACCCAGAATGGTTCCCACTCAAAGGTTCGCTTTATCTTTCCAACATAGGGACGAGCAACTTTAATCCATTCCAGATGATCAGTTGGTAGCTGAGTGATTCCTGATTTTATTTTAGGCGGTGAAACTTTTTTCTCAATGTCTTCTAGCTTTTTCTCAAATGAATCAGCCAAGTTACCTACCTGACTTTAGAAAATCCTTTAGTAATTCAGGTGGAATTTTATCTAGTTTCTTTTCAATGTCTGCTAGTCTTCTTTCGTGTTGGTATGCTTTTGCAAGTCCTGAATGAACTTGTGCCATATATCCGATAGAGCCACCAAGTTTTGTCAGATAGTCAAGTGTTGGTTGTGAGTTGTCATCTTCATTTTCTTTTTCATATGTAATGAATCGCTTGTGCAGTCTCTCAAAAATTTGAATGACTCCTTCATACATTTTTTCAGTCTCTAGCTTTTCTGGTTTGTTATTTTCCAACAGCTAGAAACTTTTTTTTGGAATAAGGGTATTTTGGTCTTGAGGGTTTCTTAAAGGGCAAATATTTATGCAATGATGGGTGAAAAAAAATTGGTATTAAACAATGGAGGAAATATTTGGCAACATGCCTTGGACATAGAGCACGAACCACTAAATATCCTAACGGCACTGGATGTTATCATAGATCACGTTCGACACAAAAAAGAGATAATTGGGAAAAATTTCAATTATGTTTTTCTTGCGCAAGAAAGATTCATCCAGAATTTTATAAAGGAAAAAAGAATCATGGAGTCCGTACAGTAAGAAAAAGTGAATACACAGAGACTCCATTTAGTATAGTAGAGATGCCAGTAAAATAATTTGTTAATACCTTTAATTGAGAAATCCCTCTAAATTCATGACACTTCAAGCTGGTAAGATGTATCGACCATCTGATATTGCCTTTGATGTTGCTAATGATGCAGTCTATGTTGCAGAGCAATTTAATCATAGAATTTCAAAATGGGTTTATACACCTGGCTTTTTTAATTTCTCACTTGCTGATGGAAATGTTACAAGTCTAACTCTTGCAAACGGAGGTACTAGTGGTTATGTAAATGCATTATTGGTAATTGAAGGTCCTGCTGGAACATCTATTGCAAATGCAACTGTTTCTGCTGGGAATGTTACTACAATTACTGTAACTAATGGCGGTTCAGGTTATACAACTCCACCTAATGTATCAATTGTTTCAGTAACAGGTTCTGGGGCTACTGCAACTGCCAATCTAATTGATGGAATTGTTACAAGCATAACAGTAACAAATCAAGGTTCTTCATATGTTTCAACTGCTGGTGCAGCCCCTGAAGTTGTCATTGATGCTCCTCCTGGAAAATCATTGGCAACTGGAACTGCAACAACTAATGGTACTCTCTTAACAGCAGTTACACTTGTTAGCAATGGAAATGGATATACTAATGCAACTCCAACTGTAACAGTTATTGGTACTTCAGGAAATAGTAATGATGCATCTGTTACAGCAGCAGCTACTATTGTTCCTTGGGGAAATAACGGAGATGGTACAACTGGCCAAGGTGGTCCTATTGGCGATGGCGGTCCAACTGATAATAACTTGTATCGTCCATCAGGAATTGTCTTTGATGGTACTAGACTAGTTGTAACTGATACTTTTCATGATCGAATTAGAACACTAGCTATAGCTGATGGTGCATTTATTGCTTCAGTAGGAAGTGGTGGCTTTGGTACTTCAAACTTTTACCGTCCAGCAGGAATTGCTGTAGATGATGCTTTGACTTTTTTAGTTATTGCAGATGAGCTAAATCACAGAGCTGTACGATATAGTGTTGGTGCTACACCTTCATCACCTCAAGTTTTACCTGCTCCAACTCCTCTATCTTTTGTCAGACCTCATGGAGTAATATTTGATTCAAGCCCTAATCTTTTCCAAGTAACTGATTCTGCAAGAAGTATAATTAACCAATATGATATCACTGCTACTAATTTTGTTGTTCAACATGGAACACCTGGAACTACTGGGACTGATTTATTCTTCCCATCAAGTGGACATGGGATATTAGCAGCTACTGATACAGTATTTGCAGATACGAGAAATAATATTATAAAAACAATAGATGGTACCACTATTAATAATACTACTAATACAACTCCTGGAACTGGTGATGGTCAGATTTACTATCCTGAATCAGTATCTGCTTTTACAGATGGAGCAAGTTATGTTCTTGCAGCAAACACACTAAACCATCGAGTCGAGGCGTTTTCTAATATTGATTTTACTTTAAATTTTGAGGCAAACTTTGGAACTCCGTAGAACAATCTAAACAATAATACCTTTAATTGAGAAAACAGCTTTTTTTTAATGGGATTTGGTACCAGATTACGAAACGGTTTAGCACAGCTTCTTTCAAGTGAAACTAATTCGCCCAGACACTACACAAAGTCACTAAACATAAATTTAGTCAAAGATACAATGAACAGTTCTTTATTATCTGAAATGGTGCCAGGTTTATCTCAGCCAGTTTGGGGACCTGAAATTTCAACAATTGGAGCATATAGTCGGGAAGGCTATACATCAAAAACTTTCTTTGTACCATCAGTGAGATTTGATGCTCAAGCTGTAGCATTGCAACAAGACGAGGATGTACAGCTTGCAATTAATGATTTGGCATCAAAAGTTACGGGAGGTCAGCACTACATCAAAGGAGATAGTGAGAGTTTCATAGAGTACATGGAGGACTTTACAAAAAATCTTCGCTTTGATACTTTTGATACAGAACTAGTAAAGGAGATGTTGTGGTATGGTAATTCTGTTTGGAAACCTAGAATGGGGATTCGTAACGTTGAGCGATTTTCTGACCTTTTACATATTCCAATCTCATCGTTTCAAAGAATATGGACAGACAGACAAAGAGTGCCATACAAATTAGAATTTCGTGGTCCAGAGTATCAAGGTTATTTTAATCCATCAGAGGTAATGCATTTCAAATGGAATCCAGTTAACGCATCACCATTTGGTACGGGCTTTGGTGTATCTGTAACATCAACTCGTAATTTTACAATGCCACTAAACGGTGAGGACTCTGTTGATGTTGAGTTGCCATCAATGCTTGATAGAAAATATTCTACACAATTCCAAATGCAGATGGCAGAGCAGCGTTACATAAGTCGAAACGTATGGATAGCAGATGGCGCATCAGCTGATCAAAGAGCAGCGTTACAAGCAAACATAGAGTCAGCCCAAATTGGACAAGACATAATTTCTGGAACAAACGTTGAGATTAAAGAACTAGGATCACAGGCTAGAAATTTCAATCCAAGTCAGTTTGCAGATATTACACAAGGTCCACTATTCAAGGCACTAAATGATTTTAGAGGAAAACAAGCTGGAGTATCCACTCATACATTTGCAAATGCTGAACGCGCAGCATTGTTAGATGAGCTTGGATTAACTGCATTTCCAATTTCTGTACGAGAGCAACTAAACGAATTACTATTCAAGCCTTGGTATGATTCACATCCATTCTTTGATGTTAATTATTATGGTGGAATGATTCCAGTTCCTTGGCATATAACTCGCTTTGATGTAAACTTTGGACAAGTAGAGAAAAAAGATGTTGCAGTACAAGACATGATAAAACTAATTGAACTATACTTGCAGTCCCCAATGCCAAAAGATCCAAAACAAATTCTCAAATTATTTGAGCAGGCAGGACTTCCAATAGACGAAGATTATTTAGTGACAGTAGATAACCAGTACAATGATCCACACAACCAGTTAGCACTTGGCAATGCAACAATAAACCAAGGAGGAGTAGAGGGTGGAGGAATAATTACACCGCCAAACAAAACAGCAGACGGGCAGTATCTCCCAACTGCTGATATTGGAGGCGGTCCTGTTTTTAATGATCAAGTGATGGGTTCTCCTCCAATGGATAACCCAATGTATGATTCTATGATGCGTGATGTTAGAGGAAGTGGCAATCCATTTGTGCCAACAAATTACAGACAATCAAACCAATCTCAAGATTGGAACTGGGGACGAGACTATGAGTAATAATAACAATAATAATTATGATGGCACTTATGATAGTCAATTTCCTACTTGGTGGAATGGTACTGCAACTACAAATGACAATTTCACATTTACTACATCAACTGATGGTATCACATGTGGAAATATTTTATCATATACTGCAAATACGACTTGGGATTTTTACAACAATTATGACATGTGGCCCAGAGGAGTACAAGACCCATCAACTGAACACAAATATGCTCCAAAATGGCACATCTTATTAGGCTATAAAAATCAACTAAAAATAATGTGGGATTAATCGATCATACCCAAAAAGGACTAATCGTCCATATACCTTAAATATGATTTCTTTAACGAATATTTAATAACATGAATAACGAAACACAACGAAAAATAACTAGTCTAACGCTAATGACAATAATGTTAGCTGGTGGAATGACTGTTGCCTTCCAAGGAATGGAACCCGCAATGGCTGCCACCAATTCTAACTTGTTTGTCTCAGTCGAAGATTCTGCCTTTGATAATACTTTTGCTGGCCCTATGGTCGTAGAAGTTGTTGTCGCTGACAGAAACATCGGAGAAACTAATGAACTCAAAGGAGAACCAACCGTTACAGTAAACGGTGAAGATCTAAGAATGATGCAAGGTACTGATGGAAATTGGTATGCATATATTGCAGATAAGAAAATGGCAGATGCAGCAGATGCAACAGTAACTGTTGCTGGTGCTGGTACTGGTTTGGATTTTGGTACACCTTACATAGTTAGTGGAACTGCAATCGGTACACTAAACTTTGAAAGTGCTGGTGTCTATTTCCCAAATACTGCAATTGATGTTAATGATAACATCAACAATGTAGTTCGTTCTGCAAAAGCATTAAGTGATCCATCAGGTAATCATACAGGTCAACACTTAGGTTTTAATGAAATCAACTGGCCTTTTATTCAAACATTTGACTTTACCGTAAAAGGTGATGTTAATATTGTATATAGGGCAGCAGGAAGTCCTCAAGAAAGTGTATTAAAGTACACTGATGACAATTCTGATCAAGTTGCATTAAACCTTGATAGAGATTCGTATCCAAAATCAGCTTCCATTCATTTGGTATTAAATGATCAAATGTTAAACATTGATCCAACATCAGAAGATAGTTGGACATTTAATGGAACTGGTACAGATGCAACATACTATCAATACTATGACAGATTATTAACCAGAGTCTCAGATAACGCTAATTTGTTTGATTCACTCAAGTCAAGCTTGAACTTTGAACAAAATGGTAAACTAATAATTGATCCACAAGATAACGTCAAAGTTGTAGATAATGATGATCAAAAATTATCAGGAAATACTGCCGTTAACCACCAAATCACTTTTACAGAAACATCTGTCAATACAGGTGTTTTTGAAAATACTGATTCTGGAAACAAGGCAAACTTTGAAACCTTATCAACAGCTTTGAGAGGTACAGCTTCAACTATTGATTATAATGATTCAGAACAATCAATTCTAATCGATAATTTTGATGCAACTGTAAATATCATAGAACCTGATGATGAATGGCAATCTGGTGAGCAAATTAAAGTTGATATCATAGATCAAGATGTAAACAAGAATACAAGAATAGAAGAATTGGCAAAAATTACTGATTCAAACTCTATTCTTCCAACAGTAAAGATTGGTGAACCAATCACTTTTGAATTCTTGAAAAACTCTCACACATCACCAACAACCTATGTAGAACAGTTCAGTGACAGATACATTGCAAATGTAACTGGAGCAACTGTAGATACATTGACGTTTGATTACGCTTATGCGTATTCAGACTTCTATACGTTTGCTGATGGTGGAGACATAGCACCATATGTATTCACATATGTTAACTATGACTTTACATCCCTTACCGATAAAAGAATAACCATTGCTATCGCTAATAGTACTGGACATCCTTTACATGATCTTGTAAAAGATGCATCCCCATCGGGATTTATTAGACTTGATACACAATCATTATTGCCAACTAATATTGGCGGTGATTTGAAGATTCAAGTAATTGGTAGTTCTGCTTTCACTGCACAAGAGAAAGCACCAATGGTATTGGATATCCTAAGATTCGGTGTTGACGGAGACAAAAGATACAATGACGCTATATACAGAATGTTGCCTGAAGAAACCACAAAAAGTTCTGGTGTATTCCAAGGTAGTCTTGAATATGTAATGCTAAACCAAATTAATGTTGGACAAGCTGCTACATATGCAAAAATTACCACCCTTGATCAAGATTTAGTAATCATTGCTCATGAAGATCTCACAGACGAAGATGATGTTCGAGTAAATTATCTAGATCTAGAGGGAACTGGTACAATAGGAACACAATCTGATCAAGTATCAGCACCATCTCACAGTGGTAAAATCACATTTGATGACACCAATTACAAAGTTGGTGATACTGTGAATGTTACTCTTGAGGATTCTGATTTGAATACTGATACTAATACTTTACAAATCTACAAAATAGCACAAGGTACAAGCATTGTAGGTGATAAAGTATTACTCAGTGACAAAAATTCAAATTTAGGAAATTTACTTGAGATTAAATTTGCAGACAAACTCTGGAACGCCACAGGATCATGTAATTTAGGATTTGAAGATACTAACTTTACACTCAGAGAAACCAAAAAAGACTCTGGTGTATTTGTAGGTAATTTCCAAATCCCACAAAATTATTGTGATGTAGGTGGAATAGTTACACCAGTATCAGGACTTGATATTACGGTTGACTATATTGATTTCAGAGATGCATCTGGTGAAATAATTGAAGTAGGTGACTCAGCAGCAATTGGTTCTAACACAGGTAGTGTTAGTTTGGATAGAAGTGTCTATCCAGTTCCATTTGGTATTCCAAAAGACTTTGGAATAACTGAAACATCACAAGAATCTGGACCAAACAACAGATCTATTTTCCCAATCCATGATACATCTATCAATAATAATCTTGGAGCAAAAGGAAAATATCTCACTAATGGTGATCTTAAAGTTCACATTAGAGTAAACGATCCAGACTTTGATCTTTCTGCAAATGGTTCCGATGACATTGCTCTAGATAATTCACCTGTAACTGTTTCAGTCATAAGAGGATCTGAAAAAGTAATATTGGCAACTGCTGGAGGTAAAACCGCAAATGATGGTTTAATCTCAGTTGGTAATAATGCTGCAAATGATATCAAAACATTAGGACCAATGAAAGAAGTTGCTCCAGATGCTGGTATCTTTGAGATTGATATGACAATCAGATACACTGATGGTCCTTCAAGTACTGAATGTCCAAAAACTACAGTATTTGAAAACCTACTAGGTTCAGGTAATAACGAATCAAATAGATTTAATACTCCTACAAGCAACAGCGAAAATTATTGTATCATACAAGGAGATATTCTCCAAGTAGAATACATTGATCCAACTGATGCTTCAGGTGATCTAAACTCTATCACTGATTCTGCAACATTTGACCTTAGAAACGGTGTTTTGCAATCCGACAAATCTGTGTACATTATAGGTTCTGATATGATCATGACCCTTATTGAACCAGACTTTGATTTGGATAATGATCAAGCAGAAACTATCTCATTAGATCTCATTGAATGGGATTCTGATGCAAGTAAGGTAACAATGGGTAAACAAGGTGACTTAAACAACGCATTCGATCCAGAACCTTCCGCTTTTAGAGAGACAGGTGACTCTACTGGAATCTTCCAAGTAGTAGCCGAAATGCCATCACATCTTGATGGTACTCAACTAGAACGTGGTGAGATAATTGATTTAGAATACGTTGATTGGGGACCTTCTGGTGCAAAGTTTGTTGGTGACGAAGATGAAGATGTATCATTAACAATATTTACATCCAACTTTGGCGCAACTGTCGAACTTGACCAAAAAGTTTACTCATGGACTGATAAGGTATACATCACTATAGTATCCCCTGATCACAACTTTGACTCCAATGCCGTTGACGAAATCGGTAATAGTAAGGACAATTCTGTAGATATTAGTACTAGAACTGGTGATCTTGACCAATACAAATTGGTTGAAACTGGAACTGATACGGGTATCTTTACAGGTGAAGTAATTCTTACTGGATTCAGACATGATGCAGATGGAGATGCTAGTACTGGCACAAATGGATATGATACTGACCCTAGATCCAGAGGTAATGGACCAACAGGTGGCTATCTAGAGGCTAAAGATGATGACGGACTTTCCGTATCATTTGAGTCTACTGATGGTAAAACTGTAGTCGGTTCAGCACTTATTAGATGGAATGTAGGTGAAGTTCAGTGGCTTGAAGCAAGCTATCCAGCAAGCGGTACAGGTGTAATCAGAACAATTGATCCTGACATGAACTTGAATCCAGAATCAGTAGATAACTTTAAGATCCAAGTCTATTCTGACTCGGATGCTGGAGGTATCGAACTTACTGTAACTGAGACTAATGAGGCAACTGGAATATTTGAGGGAACTGTGTTCTTCACAGTAACTGATAGTTCTTCTGGTGGTCGACTTAGAGTTTCAGAAGGTGATACTGTCACTGCTAAATATCTGGACAATACATTGCCTGCTCCGTATAATACATCCGATGAACTTGCTATTACTGCCACTACACTAATTGGCACTCTAGTACCACCTCTCGAGAGAGCACCAGCTGCTAACTTGAGAACAATGGATGCCTTCAAAAACAGTATAAGTACTGTTTCTGTTGACCAACAGGTACAGATTGGTGCTGACTTGAGTAATGGTCAGGATAGAGTTCAGGAGTTTGCATATTTAGTACAGGTTCAAAATGATAGCGGTGTTACCGTTTCATTAGCATGGATTACAGGAACATTAGTTGAGGGTCAACAATTCAGCCCAGCATTATCATGGATTCCCGAAGAATCAGGAACATACACTGTTACTGCATTTGTTTGGGAATCAGTAGATAATCCTACTGCATTGTCACCACCAATTAGCACAACTGTCAACGTAAGTTAGAAACTAGTTCACATTTCCCCCTTTTTTCTTTTTTTTAAAACCTTGAATACCTATACCACTACACGAAAGTCCTACTATCAAAAAAATAAAGAAAAGATAAAAAAACAAAGAAAATTAAATTATCAAAAAAATATCCTACAAGAAAGAGCTACATCATTAGATAGGCATCACAAGAATCAAAAAAGAAATAATTCTACCAGTTTGGTTCATTATTATTCAAATGATAAAAAATTAAATAAAATAAGACAAAATAGAAGAAATCCAAAACGACAACCTAATGTCAAATGTATGATGTGTAAAAACAAATTTCACACCAAAAAAAATCCGTATGCTCCCCTCTCAAAAAATAAACCGCAATGCCCAGAATGTGGTGATAGAATAATAGTATTCATTGATTAAACTTTTCTTAAATTCATTAATACCTTTAACCTAAAAACAAGCTAAACTTTGTGCCACAAAAATTAGATGATTGTGTAGCCAAAGTCAAAGCAAAGGGAGAAGTTGATAATCCTTGGGCAGTATGCAATGCATCTATTGGCAAAGAAACTAAAGCAGAAATTACAGAATCAATAATACAAGAAAAAATAAATGCAAACAGACAGGTTCCAGTATTTAATCCACCAATTACAAATAGACCTGTAGAGCCTGATATCCAAAAAAACAAAAAAGGAATTGGAGGACAAGTCGGAAAAATTGACAGCTCATCAAACACAAACAACATGACTACAGATTTGTGGAAAAAAATTCTTGACAATCAGTTGAGGCGAAATGTCAAAGAACCAAAATACTAGGTCATCGTTATGTGGTAACTGCAAACACTTTGTTGCAGGCGGTTTGTGTGAACTAGTAAAGGGACAGATAAAGGCAAAAGACACATGTGACTTGCACGCATATGGGAATCCACAACCAATTGATACTGATGTAGAACCAAAATACAACAAGCTTGAGGTAAACTACAAACCAGGATTTATGGTAGAAACTACAACTGGTGATGTTGCACAAAAAGCAATCCAGATGGAGCATGAATTATTATCTCGCGGAATTCCTGAAGAAGAAGTTCACAGAGCAGTCATTGCATATTTTTCAGAACCTGAACCGCCATATGCACAACCTTGGCCAGGACCAGTCACTGGAGTTGATATTGCAGGTAGAGTAAATAATGTGATAGTTCCAGATACTGGAGAGCCAACTACAAATTTTGCAGGACTGCCAGATGATGTGCAGCCATACCCCACACCAAACAAATCACCATATGGAATTGGAAGCTCAACACAGCCATACCAATCATTTCTTAGCCCTGATCCTAACAGTATTGGTTCACTGTCAAATGTTTATGATGTGCTAAACCCACCGTATCCTGGCGATGATACAAACTGGAGTGCAACTGCAAATAAAGTAAATTCTGAACCATCAATGCATGGAGAACATGGATTCAATGTAGCAAAGGCAATTCCTGAATGGCGATATCCTATTGAGGATTCCCAAATGTATCCATTAAAAATTCCCGACATTGTAATTCCTCCAAGCGGAACAAATCCATTAGCTGAAACTGATGATTCAAAACAACTCCAAGCAGGCATTGAAATTGAATTAGAGCATACTAGTGACAGAAATCTTGCAAAACAAATTGCACAAGACCATCTCAAAGAAGACCCAAAATATTATACAAAATTACTAACTCACGTAGAACCACAAAAAAAATATCTGCTTGAAGCAAAAAAAGAAGACAAGAAAAATAAACTTCGTGACTTGCTGCTAAAGTGGGCTATCTTACTTGGTGGTGTAATAGGAATTGATAAAATATTAGATGCTCTAGAACCTGATGAGTCTCTAGAAATATTTGCAGAATACGAGTATCACGGACATGACAATGATGATGAGTGCGCCCCATACAGTGGAAAAAGATTCAACTTGTTGGAAACTCACAACAGGCCAGTAATTCCAAGTGAGAATCTGGGATACACTACAACGCATCCAAACTGCAAATGTAGTTGGAAAGTTGTACCAAAATACAAGGGAGCAGGTGATTCACTTTCAAGAAAAGAAGAATCAGATATTCATTCCATTGAAAACCACATTAACAAAGCAGCAAAAGACGGTACACTACACAAGGTAAAAAAAGACGGCAAGCTAGATAAAAAAACTACAAAGAAAAACCCGCTAAAGGAAATTTGTGCATGTCAAGCTATCAAGCTTTCATCAATGAAGATGCCCCAAATTCGTTTGGAGTTGCCAAAAGGCAGATTGACTAGAAAATTATTACAAGAAAGCATTGCAAATCTTCGCTCGCAATTTGACTGGTTGACTGAGGACTATATCACAAAGGCACGAGAACTGGCATATGATTCTGGTGGAATACTATATTTGATACGAGCAGCAGGTGAAACAATCACTGATCACCGCTCTGAGGGAGAACCATACAAAAGAAAACTTTCAGCAGAAGAGCTAAACTCTATGACTCGTACTGCGATTGGAAAAAGCATGGATATCAATCATCAGCCAGAGTTTGAAGTAGATGCAACTATACTTGATGCAGAGTTTGACAAGTATAGAAAAGAGATTCAGATGCTTGTAATAGTTCGAGATGACACAATTAATGATGCAATTGATGATAAAAAAATTACTGCTGTATCAATTAATGGCGGTATGCCACGCTCAGAAACTGTAGAGCAATGTGATCACAAATGTACTGAAGATGACTGTGAGTTGTGTTTGGTTCCAAAGGGTGTGGTGTTGGGTGAATTAGATGGGATTGGAATGACTTTTGTTGTAACTGATCCTAGAGGGATATACTGGGATGGTCACTTTGTACCATCAGCTGAGCCTGGAATTAAATTTACAAAAATAGAAATTCTCTAGTGAGTAAATGTAGTATCTGCATGTAAACTACCAAATTCTAACTGTGCATCAAAAGTATCTCCAATATAATTAGCAAATGCAGAAGCTGGAACTGTCCATTTTACAGTATCACCACTTGCAGGTTTTGTAACATACTCATCAGCTACATGCATACCAGTTCCCTTTATCCAAATTACCAATCTTGCTTTTCCGTCAGGACCTGGATACCATCCCTTAATTGATGCAGTAACAATTACATCCTCCGTAGATGTGTATGCAGTTTTATCTGTGCTAATGTGAAATGGTGATGTAGTAGCAGTTGTCATAATTATATTATAACTATACAATTAGGTTAAAGGTATTTTTAAAAAATATTTTTTGAATTCATTAATACCTTTAAACAGAATACACATTACAAATTATTGAAACTAATTAAAAAATTACAAGAATGCGCAACAATGGGTCAGGCTGATCCAATATTAACTAAACTCGGAGCAGGACCTGCTGTAAAGAAACTAGTAGAGACTGCACTTGCGTTATCAAGTTCACAAGATCCTCAGCAAAGAAATCATGCTTATTCATTTATGGAATCAGCAATCAAAGAGTTAGAAGATGATCAAGGAAATCATGCAGATGCTGGACTTGGACCTAATGTAGATGATGGTATTGCAGCACCTAAAATAACTGAAGAAGAAGATGATAACAAAGAAAAAAAATTACATGAAGAAGAGGAAAAAGATGATGTTTTCAAAAAATTACACGAGCAAGACTCTGAGAAAGATCACAAACTACATGAAGAAGTTTTAGATAATCACAATAACGGAGGAAGAGAAGACGGTTCTGAGCAATCAACTGATAATGTTGCACCATATGCAGGTCAGGGTATAGACACCACTAATGGCGAAAAGCCAATGCAGGACATGGATGGAACTGTAAATCAGTGGAGTGAGACTAATGGAATAGTTGTCCCTGGAGTGCCACCTATAGGTGAAGGCGGTATGGGCATGAATGGCGGCATGAATGGCGGCATGAATGGCGGTATGGGCGCACCTCCTGGTTTGATGCCTGATATTGCAAGGGAAATGGGTCAAGGAATGCCAGCACCACCACCAATGGATACTAACCAAATGATGAGACAAATGCAGTATACAGTCCAACAAGAGATGAAAAAATATCACAACAAAGTTGTAATTCCACTAAATCGAATTATTTCCCAGCAAAGAGAGGCAATTCTAAAACAGCGAGAAGCATTTGTGAATCAAAAAGATGCAATTAAAAGACTTTCAGTGGAAATAAGAGAAGCAGTAACTACTAGTGGAACTATGAAACTTGACTTGAATACAATACGTGAAAACGCAACTGCCAAATTCAGAGAAACAGAACCTACACCATTTGCAGCAGCACATTCACAAAGCCAAACAGTTGTTGGAGTGCAACCAGTTCCAAACTATCAGAGAAATAAGATTGCAATTGCAAGATCTGAAATTGAAAACATGGATAAAATGTTAAACTCTCAAAAAAATCCAATGTACAACTAGAAAAAGAAATTTTTTAAGAAAACATTATTTTTAATTTGTAATTTTGTTTTGAGATTATTATTTTTAAAAATTCTTTTGCATAATTTTTTTGTTGTAGAATTTTTTTTGCGACAAATAATTTACAACATCTACATTAAGGTATTTTGTAAAAAATAAATAATTTTGCAAACATTATTTTGTAAAAAAATATTTTTTTATTAATACCTTTAAACAGAATAGATATTACTTTACATTGGCTAATACAAATCGATATCCAGGACTGGCAAGAGGACCAATAGATCATAATGCAAGTTCTGTAATTAATGCAATTTCAAATGGAGTCATAACAATGGGCTCTGCTGTAAAATTAAATACTACTATTCCAGGTTCAGAAATTTTACCAAGAGTTGAAGAACTTACTGGTACTACAGGAGCAGGAGGAGCAAAAACTGAGGCTCAACCAACATATGGTATTGCAGTTGGTGGTGATACTGATGGAATTTATGGCAATGGTACTACAGCTACTACTGATACAAATAGAGCAACAGCTAGTGCAGGACAAGCAGCAGTAATTGTAACTCAAGGAAGATGTCTTGCTAGAGTTGCAGGAGTTAAAAATCTAACAGGTGCTGAAACAGTTCCAACTGGTGAAGCTATTGCTATTGGTGATCCGTTAGTCGCATCAGAACAAGGTGCATCTGCTCAAGGTGGAGGTGGTCCTAGTTTTACAGGTTCAGTATTAGTTGCATTGAATGGTACTACATCAACTGCTAAACAATTTGTTATTGCAAGAGCATTACAGGCTGTAGCAGCAGATGATACTGACATTATTGCAGTTGATATCCAAAGAGAAGGAGATGGAACGGCAACATAGACATGGCTACTGGACGACCAAAACACAACAGGCAATCTATTTTACAATTAAACGAGATGGCACATGTCCAAGAGGCATTAATTGCCAGTGCAGAAGCACAGCAAAGATCAGGACAACCATTTGATATATTTAGACCAATCAGAGAAACACCACTTTCAGTATTCTTTGATAGAACTCATCCTAATGGATTTGAGGAAGGCAGAATAAATCCAAACTTACCTACAATCTGGAAACATCGCTACAATATCAGAATAGGTGATGAGGCCAAAGGCAACATGAGAATTGGTGGAAAGGATCTCAAAGAAACAGTTTCAGTTCCAAACTCATTGTCTGCATTAAAAATTGCAGATGAGATACTCGAGGGAGCAGAGCCCTGGAGCGACTGGAAGCAATATTCAAGATTGATTGATATGGATTCTCCAAAAGTTAATGTTCCAATTACAAAATATACCGACACCGTTGGCGGTTCACCTACTGATCAGAAAGGACTCTCCATCTATAAAGAAGCAGGCGGAATTCCGCCAGCAATTGGCGGAAAAATTGAAACAGTTGAACTTGATACAAGTGGTACAAACAATTCATTTCGCGGAACTATTTCTGTAAACAGAAACGACGTGAAAGACAACAATTTTTTGTCCGTTGAACAATCGCTCAAGAACGCAGGAAACGAATTTTACTTTATGATTGGTAAAGAAATAATTGATACGCTAGTTACTGCAACTACAGTTAACACTGCAACAAAAGCAACACTTGCAAATGCAACTCCTGTACAAGAAGAACTAGAAGCATTAGTAGAAGTTATTCGTTCAAGATTCCCAGGTACTTTGCGTAACCGCGCAGACACCATGTTTATCAATCCATCAGATGCAGCACTAACTGTAAAGACTGCATCAACTGGTGGTTTCTATCCGTTCTTTAACAGATTTGAGTTGGGACCAACTGATGACACAGATGTAATTAACAATTCTGGATTAGCACAATCACTTGGTCTAAGAGCAGTCTGGGAAACGCCACAAATTCCTGCTGGAACAGTAATGATCACTAAGAGAGATATTGCACTTGTAACTGGATTAAGGGAAGACCTTACTATTGAAAACTTTGATCTCTCGGTGGGTGGACTTTATCAATCTGATTTAGTTGTACGAATAGATATTAAACAAGCACATCCTGAAGGTGCTTTTAAGATTACTAGCTACGAAGTCTAACTAAAATGTCAAAAGCTAAATGTTTCAAGTGTGGTGCTAGTGCAAAAGCTGATACTTTTGAGAAAGCAAGAGCATTACTTGATCATTCAATAGGTTTATCTCGTAGCATAAAATGCGGTGATGGTTACGGTGCAGTACAAGAAATTAAACCATCAATTCCAATCAAAAACATTGCAACTTTACCTGTAACAAAAAAAGAAGAGCCAAAAGTTATTGAAACAACAAGTGATGAAATAATCACAAAAGAAGAACCAAAAACAACTGGTAGAAAATCCAAAAACAAGAAAATCTAAATACCTTTATTTTAAATGACGACTTTTTTATATGCCTTCATCGATTTATCCCGTTGATTTTGTAGTCCCTATTGGGGTTGCCAGTTTTGCGAGTCTTGTGGGTGGCTCTGGATATACAGTTAATCCGACTGTCACGATAGCTCCTCCTGATAATGCAGAAGGAATTCAAGCTACTGCCACTGCTACAACTGATGGTAATACTATTACTTCTGTCAATATAGCTGTAAATGGAACTGGATATATCAATCCTCCAATAGTTACAATAGCTCCTCCTGATACTGCTGGTGCTACTGCTACAGTTGATGCAGTCCTTGAAACACCTCCTACTATGAATACAAACATTTTCTCTACTCCAATTACAATAACTGCTGCTCAGGTAAAGCCAGGAGGTGGAGGAATTTTAAGAATATACTTTTCGTTTACTATGGGTGCAAATGCAACTGTTTCTGTTCGTCAAGGTTTGTTATCTACTTTGAAAGGAAATCTTAATGCAGATAACACTTCAGAAGTAGTATCTAATGGGTATTATCGATTTGACATTGATGTAGAAGCAGGAGATATTATTAATCTTCAATCCACTCAAAATATTACTGTAATTAATAATTTGAGAGCCCATCTAGTACAGTTTGGAGCATGATTTATTCACATTTGCCACAGCGTTCTGGCAGAAGTATTCCATCTAATACCAATAATCCTCCACAAGATCCACCACCTCAAATAATTGATAAAAAACAAACTGTACCAATTCCTGATGTGCTATCTCCTAAAATTGTATTTCTTGAAAACAAAATCACACTTTCTGAAAAGAAAATTACAATTCTTGAAAACAAAATTTCTATTCTTGAAAAGAAAACTCCAAAACAAGAATCAAAGATTACAAAAGAGATTCCAAAGAAATCCTTACTCAGAATATTTCTTGCAAAAATTTGTAATCTTTTTGGGAGAAGATAGTAATTGGTTCTTGCATATTTTCCACAAAACTTCCTAGGAAGTGTAACTGCTAATACTAACTTTCCACCACAATCACAAACATCTAGTGCTATTCCTCCTGATTGGTTTGATGTTAGCTTTAAGAGTAGAATTCCATTAACAGTAAATTCATCTCAAGTAATTGGTGGATCAAAAACTGATTTTCAATTGTTAATTGATTCTACATTTTCTCAGATGGGCGGAAAAGTACAAGCTCAAGGTCAAGACATTCGATTTGCTGGAACAGATATGGTACAACTACCATATGAAATTGAGGCATTTGATGGCACTTCAAAACTAACTGCTTGGACTAAAAAAACTATTGATACAGGTACTATAATTTACATGTATTTTAACAAGCCTTCTGCATCTGATGAACAAAATTCAGCTAATGTGTGGGATGTAAATAATCTTGCAGTATGGCATTTGAATCAGACAACTTTTGGCGCAAACTCTACACTAGATTCTACTCAACTCGATGCTGCTAATAATCTCACACCTGATGCCACTCCTCCTATTCCAACTTCAGTAGCTGGAAAACCTGATGGGGCTGTAGATTTTGATGGGGTTGATAACGACTCTCAAGGATTATGTTCTAATGCTATACGAACTTTAACAAATGGTTTTACACTCATGGCATGGGTCAATCCAGATAATTTTGTTGGTGTTCACAGAATATTTTCGATTGCTACTTCTGGTGGATTTGGATTTGGAACTAATGGCTCTTCTACATCCTTAATTTTTACAACGTTTGGTGTGCAAGATTATGTTCAAGCTGTCACTGCAATGACAGCAGGTGTGTACACACATGTGGCAGTAAAATTGGATTCATCTAATGATGCAACTTTTTATGTAAATGGAGTTAATCAAGGAACAGTTGTTGGAGCCAATCCTGCTGGAGCACCCGTTGGAAATTATGTACTAGGTGGTTCATCTGGAGCTCAGATGTGGTTGGGTGAAATTGGAGAATTTAGAATTTATAATTCAGAATTATCAGACGATCTAATTCAAACAATATTTAACAATGAAACCATTCCTGATTCATCAATGACTCCAGGATTTTATACTATTGGAGGCATTAAAAATATTTAATATATCATATATAACAAAATACCTTTAATTTCAAAATCATCACTTTTTTGTGTCCTCAACTCCTGATCAAACATTTTCTACTCTTAATGAGACCAAAGATTACCTAAACATTGCACGAAGCAATGATGATTCCAATGAAAAAATAAACACTGCAAGAAACGCATCTGATAATTACACTGCAAATCAGATACGGCTACATGCAGACATTCCTCTAAGTATTCCAGACCCTGAGCTGACTTCACTATCATCACAACTTGCAGCAGCCTACTTTAACCAGTTTCAAAATCCAAGAAAAACCGAAATGATGGAGGCAACAAATCAGGCAAAAAAATCAATGCAGGACTATGTTCTAGTTACATATGGAAGAAAAAATCCAAGCGGTCTGTCTGGTGCTAATACTTTTGGGGTGACATCACCAATTACGGGATTTACTAGAACCAGATCATAATGGTACTACCAACTGCGCCTCGGAATTTATCCGCTGATGGCACAAGCATAAACACAGCAAAACTGACATGGGATGCACCTGTTCCAGTTGCAGTTCCTGCAATTACTGGATATAAGATAGAACGAAGTTTTGGACGTAGTGTTATCAGTATTGCTGTAGTTGTTGGGGGTTCTGGATATACAATTATCCCAACTGTTACAATAGCTCCTCCTACATCTGGAGTTACTGCTACTGCTACTGCAACAATTAATGCAGGTGAAGTTGATACCATAACTGTAGTTATAGCTGGAACTGGATACATTACTCCTCCAACTGTTACAATAGCACCCCCAAATACTCCTGGTACTACTGCTACTGCTACTGCAACAGTTGATACCTCATTTACTGACCTAGTTGCAGATACTGGAAACACTAATACTTTTTTTACTGACACTCCAATAACTCCAGTCAGAATTAATGTTATTTATCGCGTATCTGCAATCAATGGAACTGGTACAGGACCGCCATCTGATACTGCAAGTACTACTCTTGCAACCTCCGAAGCTCAAACCATACAGGAATTACTAACTAACAATTGGTCATTAACTGGAGAGCTAGCAAAAGAAACCAGTAGCACAATGACTGAACCTGTTCACTTTTTTGAGCGAGGACAAGTACCTGGAAACAAGTTTCCAAAAGCAGTTACAGTACAAAAAATTAACGCACTAGGAAATGAAAACATTATAGAGCATCCAAAGTTCTTTGAGCAGTCAGAAACATTTGAGATTACATGCTTTTTGCAAGTAATTGATTCAGCTGATGATCAGTTTTCTGTTTGGATTGACTTGATGCAACGAATGACAAGTGAGGTGTCAAGAATTCTAAAAACAGTGTATGCGCCATCTACTGTTACTGGAGAATTTTTTAGAACAAACACTGGATGGACTAAAGACGATACGTTTTTGCCTGATGATCCAGAGTTAACTAGAACATTACGATTTACTCTAACAAGAATTGTATCTAGCAGTCCCGAGGTATTTTTGGGATATGGTGGTGTTTTGCTCTTTGATTTTTCTGAATCAACTGGAGACTCTTTGCCAACAGGTGACTATCTTTACACGCAAGTTGAGAGAGTACAGATACTGCAAGGATGGCGAAACGTTCCATATGTTACAACTGACTCTCCTACCACTACTGCAATTCCAAATTATTTCAGGGGCTCATTTAGTGGCAGATTTAGTTGCAACATGCAACTCAAAAAAAGTGACATCACAGTACCTTCACCTATTACACCTACTCTAAACTTACTTTCTCAAATATTTCTGCCACAAGCAAATGGCGAGCTTGGAACTGCTGTATTTTTTCACATTACCCCAAACACTGAGACCCCTCCGTTTTTTCTAACAGAGTCAGTTCCAGTAAACATTACAAACGTTGAAAAAATTACCGAAAACGAACAGCTAGTTGAATTTAGAATTAGTGGAAATCTTACTGGTCCTACATCCATCTTCATTACTGGAAATATGTTGTATGAAAATACTGGCAATATGGAATATGAAAATACAGATGAAATGGGATACGGATAAAAATACCCTTATTCCAAAAACGTATTTTTAATCATGTCACTTCCTTGGAGTGGAAAAGGATCAAAGGGTGTACCAGTAGGTGCAGACGAGGTAATGTTACTTGATTCAGAAGACTCTAATCCAGAAACTGAAAACAAGCGAGCAAGACTAGATGATCTTCCTAGTTCTGGTCAAATAAACACTGCAAGCAATGTCGGAACAGGGGAGGGAGTTTTTAAACAAAAATCTGGAGTTAACTTGGAATTTAGATCACTTTTGGGAGAAACAAACAAAGTTGTTCTTACTGGAAATACCACTGACATTACATTTACTTTGGGAAGTCTTGTTGTAGCTACCAATAAGGCAAATACCTATGGAGACTTTGCACAGACGTTTCCAGATAATCAGTTATTTATTCAAAATCCCGCAGCCACATTTACTTACCAAATAATTGCATCAGCTATTGGCGATAACAGAACCCTAACCCTTCCTTCTCTTACTGCAAATGATATCTTTGTTGCAGAGAATTTTACACAGACACTTACAAACAAGACCCTAATTACACCGATAATTTCTACAATTACAAACTCTGGACCCCTTACTTTACCAACTGGTCCTCAAACACTTGTAGGACGTACCACTTTTGACACTCTATCAAACAAGACACTAACATTTCCTGTCATCTCTACAATTTCAAACTCTGGAACCCTTACTTTACCAACTGGAACAGATACACTGGTAGCTCGCACTTCCACTGACACTCTAACTAACAAGACATTAACAATGCCTGTAATTGCACAAATAGTAAACACTGGAACTCTTACCCTTCCAACAACTTCAGACACTCTGATGGGAAGAAATACTATTGATATTTTTACAAACAAGACATTTAATGCAAACGCTGATGGCAACATGCTTAGTAATGTAGATGTTGCAGACTTGGCAAACGGACAATCTGGTCAACTAATAACTTGGGATACATCAGGTTTTGCTGATACTGTTGCAGCTGGTACCTCAGGACAAGTACTAACAAGTCAGGGACCTACAAATGTCCCTGTCTTTAGTGATACTAGTGCTGGCACTATACGACTTGTAAAACTAGAAGGATCAACTG
>Ga0209976_10000695_pt1 | contig 21119 bp, 23 predicted proteins | sample SumtaG_FD_182806 | JGI IMG/M metagenome (GOLD analysis project Ga0209976, IMG submission 182806) | Deep subsurface microbial communities from Indian Ocean to uncover new lineages of life (NeLLi) - Sumatra_00157 metaG (SPAdes) (version 2) | ecosystem: Environmental > Aquatic > Marine > Oceanic >...
TGATCTTTGCCAACGGTAATTTGTCTCATTCACCCAACAATACCTCGATCTATAATATCGAATGTATTCCCAAAATTTTCTACAAGTTCCCTAACTGGGCTTAATAAATCCGTGGAAGTTAGAACTTGCCCTCCCATATTAGCAATACAAATGTTTTGAGACGAAATTCCAAATTTTTTTGAAATTTCTGGTATAACATCCATCAATTTTATATTTGGAGCTATTGGAAAAGGGATTTGCTTTTTTTCTGAGCCAAATTTGTTAACAAAATATATGGTATTTAATTCTGATGTCATTTTATCTATAACCTCTGTTAATTTACCTTAATATATATTAAAAATGTTGTTTTATATTTTTTTTTAAATTTTCTAGCCTATTTTTGACTTGGTTTTGCCATCTAAATTTTTTGGATAATTTTTCAAAGTTTTTGATAAACATGGAAATCTGATTTCTGATTTTGTTATTTGATTCAGTGTATTTAAAATTTTCAAATAAAGTAATTAGTTTTAACAATGACTCGAAATTATTTAAGGGGAATTTCCTTTCATTTAATTCTTTTTTATTGAAGCATAAAACTCTTATATAAAATCCGAAAAAATTAAGATAAAAATCATCAGGAGTGATGATTATATTCTTATCATAATCGATGACACAATTGTAAACTTTTTGGAGAATATTATTGCTCAATAATTCTGTTTTAATTGTTTGATTTACTTTTTGAGAAGTAAAATTTTCATCAGTGATATAAATTGGAATTTTTGCTTTAATATTTAAGTTAAAACACGTCTGATTATTTTCATCTTTAGATCCCTGAGATTCATCAATATTATCAATTATTAATTTAGTTTTATTGATGGTTTTAAATTTCTCCGGTAAATTTAACTCTACTGGCTTAGCCGTTAAGTCATCAACTAAATATGGTTTGATTGAATCATTTTCAAATACTATGGAGTTATTAAATGAAAATTCAAAGTCAATCCAGATTTCTTCCAAATAGTCTCTCAATTTGTTTAGAATCATTATTTTTATTGAATTTTCATCTACTCTATTGTTAAGAATATTCTTATTTATGATAAGATTTAAATCTTCATCAATAGAGATTAATAAGAATTTTGGTATTTCAGAGTCAATAAACTCTGCTTGAATTTCTTCAGTTTTACTCTTTTTGCCCATTTGGTAAAAATTAATTTCTTTACCGTTTGTCACAATAGATATGCAACGAGGAAATTGATTGCTTAAGCTAGTAAGAGTTGAGTCGTCAGTATGACTATGAAAAATTTCACTTGAAAAAGGATGGGAATGATAAATGCCAATAGGACCAATTCCCTGAGGCATAAGAGAGCTTATTTCTTGAAATTCTTTAACATCTGGAATTGCACTAATTACTGTCTGTTGTTCGAACTGTTGACATTCTATAATTGCTAGAATATGTGGTATATTATTTTTTTGATATCCTATTAACCATCCATATATCTCATTTTCACTAGATAAAGCTTGATTTTTAATTACATTAACGAAAATTTCTGGTATATAAAATTTTTTTATATGATTCACAATTCACTCTTTCATTTTATCAATTATATTATCTAATGCTTTTTGAGAAATTTTAGGTTTTACTACCTTCTCCTTTTCTTTCGATATTGGTTTTTTGCCACAAATAGGGCAATTTTTGTCTCGTTTTGTTTCATAACTTAGAAATTTCCCTGATATCATGTTATACATGAGATAATCAATCATTTCCCCAAACTTTAGAAGATATTTCAACATTTCTTGAATTTGAACGCTCGCTAAGATAGCCATAGTAGAGGGCAAAGAAGCCACACACGGCTCACCTCTTTCATCCGGGACATCTATAGATATACTGCTTATACATTTGGCACAAGCTGTCTCATATGGAATGATGGGGTGGATATAACCAGATAAACCGCTTCTTGAAGCTCCGGCGTCTATGAATGGGATTTTGAATAAGACACACTTAGCATTAAGATATTCTCTTGCGGGAATATTATCTAATCCATTTAAAATGATATCCATCCGTTCAATTTCAGATTCAAATTTAGATTCGAAATCAGGGTCCATAATATCCGTATTAAAATATTGTATTTTTACATCTGGATTTATTTCTTTCAAGATTTTTGAGACAACTTCAACTTTTGGTTGCCCTATATGTTCTTCTTTAAACATATGTCTGTTTAAATTAACAATATCTACAGTGTCGAAATCGAATAGTGATAATTTCCCCACACCACATCTTACTGCCATTTCAGCTGAAACGCAACCAAGCCCTCCTATCCCGATAATACCAATATGATTTTTTCTAAGATCATCCCAATTAATGTCATAACCAAATTCTTTAATTGCTTTTAATCTTGTATATCTATCTTGAGCCATTTTTAACAATTTTCTTAATATCTTAAAGCTTTTGGAATTTTTGAAATTCTACTGCAATAATCACATTCTACGATACCATTTATATCTATATTTTTAATAGGGAGATTCCCTCCGCATTCTGGACATTGAGCGCTTAAAACTTCAATCTTTTGTTCTAAATCTTGTTGTAATTCAGAAATCCTTGAATCATATTTTTCCAAAGTCTCAGAAATTATTGATTCATCTTCTCCTGTAACCCAAATTATTAATGTTCCTGAATGCCCAGAAGCCATTATTTGTATATCTATTAATTGGATCGAATTTGACTCTTGCTTAGTTATAAATACAGCTGAAGCAAGATAATCTTGGTCCTTCTCGTCAAACGATTCTTCTATAGGATCTTCAATAGAATCTAATCCTTTAAAAATAATGAGAATCGATTTGAATAATTGTCTTGGATTTGTAGTTTTAAACTTATATTTTTGACCTTTATTTGGATAATTGTTCTGTTTTATCTGTCTAATTAACTTGATAGTTTTTTGTTTTATTTGTCTTTCTAAAATATCAACGCGATCCTCTTGGATCGATAATTTTTCTCTCCTTATTTCCGAAAGTTCTTCATTTGAGCTTTTCCATAGGAAAATCTTGGTTCTATCCCCAATGTAAACTGGTGGATTTGGAAGCGTGGAGTTTATAATTCCAGTCACAACTATGGGAGCACCACCTTCCCATGGAATTAAGAAAGCAGCTTCTTGTCCGTAATCTATAAGTTTGTTAATCAGTGATGGTTTGATATTAGAAGTCCAATCCCCCTTGGTTATGATAGTGTGTTCATCCGAAATATTTATGTGAACCTCCGAAGCTTCAGCAGGATTGTATTTTAAAATATAGACCATATCTCCCTCTCCAAAATTCCCCAAATTCCTACTATCTATAAAGATTTTTGGTTCTTCAGCGTATTCAATAGCTTCTATTTTTGATATTAATGAATATTTTTTAGTAGGTAAATCAGAAATTAAAAATATAGTATCTTCTACCTTGAATTTTGATAAATCCTCTTTTTTCCCTTGAACAATGCAATTTTCCCGAAATTGTGGTATTAATTTGTACATCCGTAATCAATCTCTAAAAGTTTTCGTTTTCTTTTTTTTGATTTTCACTCAATTCTTTTAGGTAGTTTTTGGAAAAAAAAATGAAAGGGTAAATGGTAATTCTCTGTAATTAATGTTGTAAGAAGTAAAAGAAATAGAACCTGTATTTCATCAGATTTCATTTTTTTTATAATAAAATTATATATTAGCTATTATTTTGCTAATTTTTGTAATTCTTCATTGGTTTCCTCAATAAACTGATTTATCTGCTTTTTCTTTGCTTCGTATTCTTCTTTCGATATTTTGTCATTAAGAAGAAGATCCTGCTGTTTTTTTAGCTTTTCTTTTAATTCTTGAATTCTATTTTGAAGATCCATTTTTTGTTTAGTCAGATTTTCCATATCGCTTTTGGAATCTTCATGTGCGGCATTAATCTTTTCTCGTTCTAGTTCAAATAACTTTTCTTTGCCTTCAGGTGTTTTTATACCTATTATATTCAATGTTTCAAGCTCAAGACCATATCTTATAAACTCTTCAGTTACTTTTGCAGTTATTAGATTAATTACTCGTTCGCGGTCTTCTAAAAGTATATTTTTTGCATTATATGTCTTAATTATATCTCTCAATGATGTATGTAAAAGGCCCATAATAAATTTCCTGAGATTTTGTATTCTCCAGTCTTCCTTCCCGGCTATAACATCATTATATAGAGTTTTACATTCAATGATTCTTAGTTTTAAATCACCATGTAATCCTATGATATAGCCGTCTTTAGTGGGGATGCCCCCCGATTGAGGTATTCCCCATGGAATGTCAATGAAAGAAGTGTCAATCCATACTATCTCTGTCCCCTTGACTTTTGCCTTTTTATCAAGTTCATATACCCCTCCTTTTAATACTCCGATGAGTTCACCCTTATTATAAAAGAGAGCCCTTTCATAATCTTTTACAGCAAAAAATTTTTTATCTTTAATATTATCACCTGATTTTGGGAATTTATAAGTCAACAATCTATCTATATCTCCCAAATTCTCTTTTTCCCAAGCAATAATTTCAGGATCATAATCCTTTAGTTTCTTTCCTTTAACTTCTCTATAAAATACAATAATACTCATGCTTTTTCACATTTTTTATAATTTTTAATTTTTAATTTCGTTTTAGATTTTTAATTAACTATTCTTTTCGGAAATAATATACCATTGTTCTCCATGTAAGAAAGATTTTGAATGTTTCAAAATACCAATTTGAGTTAATCCGTTTAATAAGTCTTGAGTTTTCTTAGGTGCCCACCCTGTTTCATTTATAATATCTGCAAAAGTAAATTTTTGCAGTTTTGATGCAATTATTGAAAGTTTAGTCTCATCTTCAGTTATGTCATGTGCTTTTAATTGTACAACTTTTAAATAATGGTCTTCATCCTCCTCAATCTTTCTTATTCCGGAGATATACCCATTGTCTGCAAGAGAATTTATTATTCTTTCAACATCTTCTATTGAAACATTTAAACCGGGTTTTTCGTCTAAGATTAATTGGTAAAGGGCATAAAGTGGAATAGCTTCTTTAATTTCATAATTGTGATCTTCCAGCTGTATTTCGGCTTTATTTAATCGTGAAACTAATCTTAAAATAAAATCCTTAATTTCTTCGTTATAAATATCCTCAGTAGAAGGGATTACAACAATAGTATCAATAATATCTTGAGTGAATTTATTTTTCGATAAATCTGTTAAATCGTCATTCGAGAATATATGAGAATTTACGTTTAGAGATTCTCGCTGGTTAATCAGACTTGACAATAACCTAATTTCTTCTCTCAAGTCTAGTGCTACTGAGTAAGCATTAGAATAAGCTTCATTCTCAATTAAACGTGATAAATTACTTGTGAACTCAGAGATTCTTTTCAGCTCATTAAAAATTATAGAATTGAAGAAGTAGATTTCAGTAGACAGGAATTTAATCTCCTCATTGGAAACTTTTTTCTGCTTTTCCCCTTTTTTTCTCATCAAATATAATGAAATAGGATCAGAAGGTATATTAGACATCTTTTGTTTAAGGAATTTAATGCGTTTAATAAAAAAGCTTATCAAATCTTCGAATACTGGATTATTAATATTAAAAATTGGACCAAGAGACTTACTTAATTCAACTTGGAGAGTTCCTAGTTCAGCCTTAACAGCATTACTTTTTTGATTATCTTCTATTTTTATTGTTTCAAGGCTACTTGGAATTGAAATTCCATGTAATAACTCGTCTTCTCTACTTAAAAACTCAATATTTTTTTCTATCCCCTTCGCTTCTTTAATAACTTTCTTACCAAATTTAGTAATCTGCCATTTCGGTAGGATATTGTTTTTTTCAATCATCCTCTCTACTTGATTGAATTTTTCTAATTGTAAAAGGATATTTTTAACTACCCTCATTGATAATCCTGTTTTTTCACTTATATAACGAATACTTGAAGGTGTTTTACCATTTTCATTTAAAAATATCAAAATCTTTTCGATACCTTGCAAACTAATAGGCAATTCTCTTGTTGGATTCATTTTTTCGATTGATTTTAAAAAATTTTTTTTTCTCTAATTGATATAAAGTTTTTCATATATATAAATGTTTCCATATGGGAACATTCTTCGGTTTTATTTACTATAATATAAAGCAAAATAAAAAACCACACAGTGATTTTCCAGATCTATTTAGATGTATTCTAGATTAATAGTAACAAAAAAAATAAAAAAAATGATGTACTAACCCAAATTACGAAAAACTTAGAATCCTACTTTTAGGAAAGTTATTCTCACAATAATAGATAGTATTCATATCAAAGTTGGTAGAAAAATGGATGATTCAAATAATAAGGTTATGAGTTTAAAACAGGCCATTAGTAATAACGTAAAAGATGGTGATGAATTAGTTTTAGGAAATTATACACTTTCGATGTGTGTCGCATTAGCATCGGAAGTAATCAGACAGAGAAAGAAGCACCTTACAGTCTATACTCAATCCAGTCATATAGATCTTGAATATTTAGCTGCGGGGGATTGTATTGACAAATTAATCACTAATTTTATATCTGTAATTGGTGGAACCGGTAACGTGATCCGTAGGATGAAAAGCGGAGAAATTGAGGTAGAAGAATATTCAAATTTTCAATATAATGCGCGACTTCAGGCGGGGATGTATGGTTTTTCTTTCATGCCAGTTTTGGAGGGAGCAATAGATACAGATCTTTTTAAAAAAAGGACATTTTTAGGAGAAAATAAATTTAAGGTCATTAAGTGCCCCTATACAGGAAAAGATATTCTTACGGTACCTGCTGCGAATCCTGATGTATGCATAGTACATGTGCAAAGAGCTGATAAGTATGGAAATGCTCAATATTGGGGAGCAATGGGAAGCGTTCAAGCTGCTGCACTCGCAAGTAAAAAAATAGTTGTATCATGTGAGGAGATTGTTGACCATGAAATTATTCAATCAAGTCCCCACCATACTATCATTCCAGCATACAGAACTAACGCAGTTGTAAAAACTAAATTCGGAGCGCATCCAACTCCTGTAGTGGGATATTATAGAGGTGATCCTTTTTTCAATAATTGGGCTTTTGGTTTAATGAGATCAAACGAAGGAATAAAAAGATGGCTGGATGAATGGGTTTATGGATGTGAAGATCATGATGCCTATCTTCAGAAATATGGAGAATATTATGGAAGCGATATGTTAAATTCACTTAAATGCGATCCTTTTTTTTCAGCTCCAGTAAATTACGGGTCGCCTCACCCAAACTGGGATGATAATGGCGTACATACAACGCTGGGAATAAAATACGAAGATATCGAAAAAATTATGGAAAAGGAGGGAATTTTTCATGAATAAACGTTATTCTATGGATGAATTATTAAATATTTCAATTGCTCGAGAAATCCGTGATTATGAGAATGTTGTCATCGGTGCCGGTATTCCTGTAACCGCATGCGTATTAGCCAAGGGTTTACATGCCAAAAATGCGATTATAATGACGGAATCTGGTTTAATAGGGTTTGATCCGGTAGTTCCTTTAATTGGAATTGCAGATGTACATGCTAGTAAAGGGTTTTCTTATTCCACAGATTTATTTTCAATTTTTACAACACATACTTATCGCGGATTTGTGGATTCTTGCTTCCTCGGTATTGGGCAGGTAGATAAATATGGAAATATTAATTCGACGGTAATAGGAGATTATGATAATTTTGAAAGACGGCTTCCAGGTTCGGGAGGTGCTGCAGATTTTATGTCTTACGCCAAACGGACGATCCTAACCTTAAATAGGGGTCAATTTGTGAAAAAACTTGATTATTTAACATCTCCAGGATATTTAGATGGGGGAGATAGCAGAGATAATTCGGGTCATTTTCCCATTGGAAGCGGTCCATGCACACTCATTAGTAGAAAGGCTATTTTCAAATTTGATCCGGTAACCAAAGAGATGTTTCTTGCTAGTACACATCCAGGAATTACCGTTGAAGAAATTAGAAAAGATATCCCGTGGGAATTAAAAGTTTCTCCGGATTTAGCAGAAACTAAACCACCCAGCGATGAGGAATTAGAATTTATGAGAAGATTTAATCCAGTCAAATCAATTGGGCTGAAAGCGTCCAGCAGACTTATTAATAGGATAAGATACCCGAAACTTCCAGAAAAAGGGAATGCTTTTCTAAAAGAGATACGGACTAAATTCTTTTCATAAACATTGAGATACGACACCGAAAAATCTTTTCAGCGAAAATACAAAGAAATTTTAACACCTTCATTGCATCAATGTATCCAAAATTGATTAAGAGGATTGATATATCATTAAAATCATCGAATCTAATAGCAATCAACAGAGTAATATTGAAGTGGAACTCTACCTTCAATATTCATCAGTAACACAAAGTTAAATTGAGAGCAGAATTGAATCAGAAAATATGATTTTAATGAAATTTTCCTAAATTGAGACAGTAGTTATGATTGATAACATAATTTCAATTTTCCATAAAATCGTTATTATTTTAAGTGAGAAATAGTATACTAATACCGATGACTACAATAAATGAAAAAAAGAAGTTAAAGAAAGAAAAGGAGAAATTTATGGAAAATTTATTTTTTCACTTAGATGGGGAACTAATTGAAACTGAAGATGATTTAACCAGATTGAAAGAAATCTTGGAAGTTGATGAGATTAGCAATAACACTAAAGCTGCTTTTAGATCAGCCCATAATTTTTATGAAAAACTAAAAAAAAACAATTTTTCTATTACAATAGAAGAAATAGCTAGAGAAAATAAGCCTTGACTCAGCTATTATTAAAAGTAATTGATGATTCTGTCAAAATTGATGATTTCGATTGTGGGGACGATGATATCAATTATTTTCTAAAAAATTTGGCAATTCCCAATCAATATAGAAAACTTTCAAATACTTATATTTTATATCTTGAAGAAACTAGACAAGTAGTTGCTTACTTTTCTATAATGGCGTCCCAGTTTAATACTGGAAATGCCCGTATCTATGGAATTGATAAAATACCAATTGTACTGTTGGGAAGGATGGGAGTCGATAAAAATTATAAAGGAAACAATATAGGAAGAATGTTGATAAATATAGCAATTAAAAAAGGGCTTGAAGCTAGTTTCTTAATTGCTTGCCGATTATTATTAGTGGAAACATCTCAAGATATGAAATCCTATTATTTAGAAAAATTAAATCTAGGTTTTGAATGGTTTAAAGATAGAAAAGCCTTCTCCATACTAATTATTGATTTGTTAAAATATGAAAAAAGTTTGAAATAAAAAATGATTTGTCATTGTATAAACAGAATTTCATAAATTTGAATTTAGCTTAGAGAATATAAGAAAATTTTTATTGAAAATTCATTGATTTTTAATCCTTTATAAGCGGTAATGAGACATAGAATATACTACCTTGATTTTTACCATCGGATTCCATCCATATGTCTCCACCATGTAATTCTACTATTTTCTTGGAGAGATATAATCCTAATCCAGACCCATCAATTCCTATATCAAGCCCTTGACCATATCGCTCGATTTTCCCAAATTGTTGGAAAACTTTTTCCTTTTCTTGAATTGTAAACCCGATTCCATTATCTTGTATTGATATAATAACATTCTCGTCTTTTATTTCTGATTTTATAATTATTTCTCCGGATGGAGGTGTGTATTTAATAGCATTGCTGAGTAAATTAGTAAAAACCTCATACATCTGTTCTTTATTAAATTTGGTAATAATATTTTCATCAATTTTCAAGTGAATTGCGTGATTTCTTGATTTGGCAAGACCTCGTAATTCATTTATACAGAATCTAATGAGAAAAGATAAATCTTCCATAGTAGCTTTTAGGTCAAGTTTACTCGATTCTATTTTGGTAGCTTCAATAAGATTTTTAATAATATCTTCAAGCCTTTGGCACCCTCTTACAACTTCTTCCAGCATTGAAGTTACTTCACTATCAATAGTTCCACCATATTGTTTTAAAATAAGACTAGTAAAACCTTTAATTGATATTAAAGGAGTCTTTAATTCGTGAGAAGCCCTTCTTAAAAATTCTGATTTTAATTCATTTAATTGTTGTAATTCTTTCTCCGCCATTTTTTCTTTAGTAACATCTACTATGGTCGCAAAAGTTGTATCTTTCTCCTGAAATTTAGACGTATGAGTATACACATCTATCCATCTGATTTCTCCCGTTTTACTTATTACTCTAAATGGTTCCCTACTTATCTCAATCTCACTATTATGCCCCTCCTTTCTTCTAGTAAATCTTTTTATAGTAATAGATCGATCTTCTGGATGAATAAATTTAAACACATCATCTAAGCTCTTGTTATTTAGCTCTTCAAATGAATATCCAAAGATGTTGGCTACAGTGTTATTAAAATATATTATGCGATTTTCTTGAACTATTACAAAACCTATAACCGATTGTTCGGTAATAGTTCTAAATTTTTCTTCGGATTCTCTTATTTCTTGCTCTGCTTTATTACGTTCTGTAATATCTCTTGAGATTAATAATATTCTTAAATCTCCGTTTTCGTCTCTAAAAGTTTTACCTTTTACCTCAAACCAACTAAAATGCCCATCTTTATGTTTAAATCTGAACTCTGATATTCCTGTTCCAGTTTTCAGACAATCCTTGAAAATCTTAATTGCCTGATCAAAATCATTAGGATGAATGAAATCTACCGGTCTTAGTTTAGAAATATCGCCCATTGAATAACCAAGAGATAAATATGCGTTATTAACAAAAATATTTTGTAAATTATTATCTATTACTGCAATTAAATCGTTTGCATTTTCATTGATTAAGCGATATCTTTCTTCAGATTCTTTTAATTTTTGTGTAGATTTCAAACTTTCAGTAACATCCCTTAACACTGCAATGATTTTCATATTCCCTTCAATTTCTACAATACTCCCTCTTGCAGATAGGAAAATGTAATGTCCTTTTTTATGTAAAGTCCGGTATTCTATTGTCAATTTTTTTACTGAATTGGTTTTTATTGATTTCAATATATCTTTCATTTCTTCAATAACTTTCGGTAAATCTTCTGGATGGATAAATTTAAATCCATTTAATCCAATTACCTCATCAGGATAATACCCTAAAATATCATAAACTTGAGGACTGACATAAGTAAATGTCCCATTTAAATCAATTTCTACAATAATATCTAAAACGTTATTTACAATTTGATGGAATCTTAGCTCATAAGAATCTATTTTTGGCATTAATTTTTTTTAACTAAGAAGAAGGTGATTTTCATATATCATACATTTTTTTTTTTAATAAAAATTTAAGTAAATAAAAAGACAATTGTTAGATGATCTGATCATCTTTCTCTCGATTAATATTGATTTTAAAATTCTTTTCATACCTTCCTTCTTGATTCTACGAATCTATTTTTTAAATAAAAAATGTGTCTCAACTTTGATTTTATTATGTTTAGTTGCTAAGAATATGGCATTTCTATTCCATTTTCTGTGGCATACTCCTCTGCTTCGCTTTCATGTTTAAAGATCTTCATTAGATCATATTCACATAATACTTTTTCCCCATCAATTTCAATTTCCATCATTGGGCGCGCGATTTCTTCAGTGCTATATTGAAAAGATATCAAGCAATATTTTTCACCTTCTTCAGACAATTGCGCGCATTTTTTACAAGCACCCTTTGGTCTTGCGCAGTGGAAGGGGATCATTTTAACTATTTTATCACTAATTTTTACCACCTTTCAGTTTTAAATTTATTGCTTTAAAATGATTATGTTAATTTGGTTCCAGAAGTTTTTTTCAATCATCTGAGAATTTACATAACATAGTTTTAACTTTTTTTCACATGCAATTTTTCTAAGTTTAAGGAATTCTGAAGCTTGTGGAAATATGCTGAGACCGTATAAATTTGCTTCCTTTATTTTCCAGAGTACTGTAAAGAAATCATGTCCACTAGCAAGTAATTTAGGCTTTTTTTCATTGAGGTTTAATTGATTCATTTGATTCATCAAATCACTAATGTAAATATTCCAATTATCGTGTATTAGCTCTTTAATCGTTTTAAGATCCAAATCAATTTTAGAATCTTTTACTGTAAGAAGATATCGAAGAGAAAATTTAATTTTATTTCTGCTGTTAGAATGAATTTTTCTTCTTTCTAGAAGATATAAATACTTACCGTATTCTGCTGCAATGTCTAAACATATGGTCTTGATTTGATTAGCATGTAATTGTCTATCTGGAAAAGCGTCTTTGAGAAAGTTTTCTAAAACATCTGGGGCTGTAAATATTTCAATATCGATATCATGGTATGTTGTATATAGTAGATTGTTAATTTTCTTTTTCTTGCCTGAAAGATGCATATAATCAGCATCAACAATACCATAAACATAATTAATTTGATTTGTATTACATACTTGGATTGTTTTAATGACTTCACCTTTATTATTTCGACGAACTGCCTTTTTGTACTTATTTTTTGATGAAACTATGGGAGTTTGTCGAGCAGAGCTTATTCCAGAGCAAGGAATTTTGAAAAAATGTTCTTGATAAGCAGGAATTACTCTGAACTGGCCCCTATATTTCTTGAGAAGGTATTCAAACAAGAGTTTATCTGTAATTCCTTCGACCACAAAAATCTTTAATTTCCTATTTTTTGGTCTCTTTTTAAGTTGGATAATTTCTGCGTATGCAGAATTTCTTCTATATCCCTGATTATTCATCCTTTTTAGGTTTTTTTTCTTTATATTTCGCATCTACACAATTTTGGGTATAATCATTTACTATTTGTGGGGAATGGGTTGCAATAAAATAGCGAATTTTCTTTTCTTTTCTAATCTCTCTTAGTGTATCGATAAAATCATAATGCCAATTAATGTTTAGAGAAATTTCAGGTTCATCAATCATTACAAGAGAATTTTCATCAGTATTAAAAATAATTTGATAGAATATAACGATAAGGTTATTTTCCCCTGATGATAATTTCGATAAGGGTAATTCTTCATTATCTTCCAAAAGAATAGAAATCCCTCGTTCCTTGAGAATCTTTAAACTTTTGAAGTCAAAAAACTTATTAATCGTATTTTCAAATAATTCAATGTCTTCCTTTGATTCAGACGGATTTAATTCTCTAAGATGCTCAGAAATTAATTCAAGTTTCTTATCGAAAAAATAATTCATAATATCTTGAAGTACATCAATTGTATATTCCGGTTTAAAATCATATTCCTTATCTATTAAATCTACTAATTTTGGGATTCTCTCTTCTAACTTTTTATATTCAACAATCTTAGCTTGATAATATTCATCTAATACCTCAAATCTGTTAATATTATTTCTTAGACTTTCTATGTAATTACATTTAAAACTCAAAAGAGCAAGTAACATCATTACCTGTGCCATAATTTCTTTATCATTTTTAACAAAGTCAGAAGTAAGAATCTCATCTATTGGAGTTTCTAAAGGGAATTTTGATTTTAAAAGCTTAAATACAACTTCACACTCATCTATATGAGGAGTTGTGTATGATACGTTGATACCTTCTCCCTTTATTGAAAACTTTATACTTGCTTTATCAAGATTGTTCAGTAAAATTGAAAAATTATATTTTTTGTTTGATTGATTGAACCAATATAGTTCAAGCTCAATTTTTTTAAAGGGAAATTTAAAAATATTTGTAAAATCAATTTCCTTAATTAAATAGATTATTTTAAGAATCGTAGTTTTTCCTATACCATTTAATCCATATAAGATGGTAACTCCTTCTGGATTCTCAAAGGAGATATCATAATCAAATTTCCCAAACAACCCAATAATACTGATTTGTTGTAGAGAAATACCTCCCTCGAGTTCCTTAAAAATTTCTTCCATAATTATTGTTTAATCTCTCATTCTATAAAATTCATTCACATTGGTTTTAATTTCTATTTAATGAATCCTAATCGTTCTCCTCCTCGCTTATTAAAATGAGAAGAATTGAGATTTAAAAAAATATAAAATTTAAAAATAAAAAAAAAGGGTTTAGTAATAGGTTGTAATAAATCCAAAAATAACAAATATGAGCAAGCCCATTGTAAGGCTCATAAACCCGTAGATATAATAGGCTCTAAGGTATTTATCACTTAAAAACATTAAATCCGTCATGTACCAGCCAATACACCCACCAATACTCCAAATGGTTATATCTGTTATTATGTTTGTTGCACTATCGAATTTCACCTTGATATCTACTACATAGAGCAATGTGTTTTCAATGATTTCCCAAACAACTGCAAGTACAAGGATAATTATCCAATAAAGAACGAATTTTTTAAAATCGGGATCGTTGATTGGATCCTTAGGTTTACCAGTTAAGTTATGAATTATCCAGCCAAATGTAAATGCTACTATAAAGAGTGCTACGCCCCAGAGAAAATGTCCAACCGACCAATAATCAAATGATGCAATTGAGAGCTCTGTGTCATTTAAAGCGATAAGAGGAACACCAAGTGCTGTCGATATAATCGCAGTTATAATCACTACTATAAATAACCCCAGCATTATTACCAGAGGTATATTTCTTTTTTTCATTTTTTCAAATCACTTTGTTATATCATTTAAATTTGCATTTCAATTAAAGTACGATTGAATAAGACATCTTTTAATATATATTTAACATTTTTTGACAATTTTAGTTAAGTGAAAAAATAGTTGGTTTCTATTTTAATTAAAAAACTAAGAAATGGATGATTAATTTGGCTGTATATTCGTTCTACTCTTTAAAAAATATTTTCCTTCAATTCATGGGACAAAAAGGAATATAATCAAAAAATCTTATAAATAAAGCATTTTCCATTAATTTCCGCGAAAATAACGACAAATTGGTTAAATTATCACAATACATTTAAATATCAATGTTATTATTTGATTTCATGTATCAAATTTTTACAAATTTGAAGTGGATATGAAAAATTTAGTACAAGGGTTGTGGGTAGTTGTGTTCGGTCTATGGGATATATTTACATTTGAAGGCTTAATAAATAAAAGAGTTCGATAAGACAAAAAACGATTAAAATGTATGATGCAATTTTAAAAACTGTGATTTTTGGTGATGGTGGATGTGGTAAAACAACATTAAGAAAGAGATTCATGACTAAAGCATATGATTCAAGATGTCTTAAGACAATCGGGGTTGACTTTCAAACTAAGGACTTTGAGCTTGATGGAATGGAAGTAAAGGTAATGATCTGGGATATAGCGGGTGAGAAAAGATTTCGTTATATGTTTCCTCAATGTTTAAATGGTGTTATGGGAGGAATATTGATGTATGATGTAACTAATTACTCTTCTTTTTCTGATATTCCCAATTGGTTATCTCTAATACAAGAAACTTCTCCAAGGTTTCCAATAATATTACTTGGGGGTAAGCTGGATTTAGATAATTTGAGAGAAATCCCTCGAAAGGAAGGAATTAAGGTAGCTAAATCGATGAATTTGAATGGATTTGTGGAATGTTCTAGCAAAACTGGTGAGAATATCGAACTAGTATTTGAAGTTATGGTAAGATTAATGTTAAATAATATGGTAGTCAACAAACAAGTGGCACCAAGTATTACAACATAACTTTTATTTAAATTTAGAATAAGAAGATATTAGGTGACACTTTTTTCAAGAATTGCTTGTTATTAATTATTTCTGCAATTATTTTATTGAGAAAATAAACTAATTTTGAAGGTATTTATTAATTTCTTGGATAAATGTTTCAGGAATGATAGGTTTTTCAATATATCCTGACGCTCCCGCTTCAAAAGCTTCTTCTTTATCTCCTTTCATAACGTTAGATGTACAAAAAACTATTGGACAATCTTTAAAGTCTTTATTTTTCTTTAATTTTTTTGTTAATTCGATTCCACTTATATCTGGAAGCTGCCAGTCCATTACAATTAAGTCTGGTTTTTTTTCCAGAGTGACTTTCAAACCTTCATTTGCATTATATGCTTGTAATACTTCATATCCATGTTTCTTTAAGATGAAACTAAGAAGATGCATATTTGGTTCATTATCCTCAATAATTAAGATGGTTTTCATTTAGAGATTTCCTCCTTTTTTAATTTTAATGATAGTGTGAAAGTGCTACCTTTACCAAATTCACTTTTAACGAATATATCTCCCCCTAATAGATTAGCTAATTTCTTTGAGAGATGAAGACCTAAACCAGTCCCCTCTTTAAATTTCCCTGGTTCGATAATTCGGCTAAATTCTTTGAATAATTTTTTTAGATCTTTCTCTTTTATTCCTGAACCAGTATCTTCAACTGAAATTTCAACAGACTCATTTAATTTTTGAATTTTTACAGAAATTTTTCCTTGATCTGTGAATTTAATTGCGTTTCCAATTAAGTTTCCTAAAATTTGATTTATCCTCTTTTTATCATTGAAAATTATTAGACGTTCAGGAGTATCCGCGAGAAATTCAAGCCCTTTCTTTCCTAAAGCAACATTAAATGTTTCGTTCAACTTAATAAACTCTTCTACAAGATTAAATTTGTCTTTTTTTATCTCTATTTTATCAGCTTCAATTTTGGTTATATCAATTACATCATTAATCAATTCAAGTAGAGTATTTGCACTATTCAGAATAATTGTGAGATGATCTTCTTGTTCTTCATTTATTTCCCCTTCCCAACCCTTTAATAATGTTCTTGTAAAGCCTAATATTGAAGTTAATGGGGTTCTTAATTCATGGCTCATGCTTGCTAAAAACATACTTTTTAAACGATCTAATTCTTTCAGTTTTAAATTTTGGATTAAATCATAAATACTAGAAATCAGTGCCACTAATATTATAAAGATAGCAAATGGTATTAGAGCCCCCCAAATAAATAATGCTGATTTAAACAAGGATGAAGAATATAAAGAAATAACAAAGTTTATTCCCGAAATCATTAAAGAAAAATTAACTATTGAAAGATTGATTAAAAATGAAAATTGTTTTATTCCGTATACGCGCTTTAAAAAGAACCTCGTATAAAAGAATGCTCCTATTAATATAGAAATAGAGATTAAGGTAGTGAATAGCCATTCTAATCCGGTTTGGTAAGTTATGATTCCAACTAGAAAAAGTATTTCCATAATTGATAGAACTATTACCCCACCTATATATGAAAAAAGAGCAACTATTAGATTGGTTGTTTTTTGAGGGATTTTTTTCATTATTTTTCAACCTTATGTTTATTTCAGATTAATATTAGATTTAAATTCAAGAAAATATATATAATAATTACTTTTATGTCAAGTGAATAAATATTCTTTAATTAATCATAAAGGAGATTAAATGAACCCTTTAATACTTCTAGTTGAGGACGACCCAAATATCCTAAAATATCTTAAAATGACATTAGAACATAACAAATGTCAAGTTGTTATAGCAGAAAATGGGAAAAAGGGTTTAGAAGTTCTTTCAGAGTTAAAAGACCGTCCGGATCTCATTATTTGCGACATTATGATGCCAGAAATGAACGGATATGACTTTTTTGATGCGGTTTCTAATGACGCCGCTTATGGTGATATACCTTTCATCTTTTTATCTGCCCTTGATACTCCCGAAGATATTCGATTAGGAAAGATTCTAGGAGCGGATGATTATCTCACTAAACCTATTAATGAGGATGATCTCTTGGCCGTAATTGCTGGAAAGATTAAACGCAGCAAAAAGGTTAGCTTTATTAATAAAATGGGGGATGCTAGGAAATATCTAGTTAAAGCCCAACAAATTGCTGAGAAACAAGGTCGTGATCTGTGGGCTCGTAAAATATCATATAATCATGATAAATTATTGGAACAAATAGAGAAATGGGAAAAGGTCAAGAAAGAAAAAGATACAGTTAAGGAAAAAATCGAATTAGATTCTTTAAAAGAAACCCTAGATCTTATAATGCAACTGGGGTTGACTGAGGCACCAGAATTAATTGATGAGTTGCCAATAATGCTTTTAGTTATTTCAGAAGGTGGAATCCCCGCTTTCTCTAACTCCTTTACCGAGGAATGGTCTGTTGATGAAGATATTATAAGTAGCTTTATTTCTGCGTTTAACTCATTCAGCGAAGAACTCTTTTCTAAAGGTCTCGATCGAGCTAAGTTTGGAGATAATATGTTAGTATTGGATTCAATTGGGTCTCTTACAGTTTGTTATCTATTCAAGGGGCAATCTTATCTTGCGAAGCAAAGATTAATTCAATTTACTCGTCGTGTGCAGAATACGGCATCAATATGGAAAGCATTTAAAGGTTTCAAGAAAACTCATCAGCCTATAGATTTGAGTAAGTATTCATCCTTACAATCAATAATAACAGAGATATTCCTTCAAAAAAGTTCTGAAATCTCAACTTCTTTGGATAATTAAGTTTAAAGAAAGTAATTAGAAAAGAAACCAAGAAACTAATCTTTAAAAATTAGTGAAGAAGATCAAATGAAACCTTTAATACTTCTAGTTGATGACGACCCAAATATCCTAAAATATCTTAGAATGATATTAGAACATAATAATTGTCAAGTTATTATAGCAGAAAATGGAAAAGAGGGATTAAAAGTTCTTTCAGAGCTAGAAAATCGTCCGGATCTCATTATTAGTGATATAATGATGTCAGAAATGAACGGATATGACTTTTTTAGTGCCGTTTCTAATAATCCCGCTTATTGTGATATACCATTCATATTTTTATCTGCTCTTGATACTCCTGAAGATATTCGATTAGGAAAGATTCTAGGAGCTGATGATTATCTCACTAAACCTATTAATGAAGATGATCTCTTGGCGGTGATTGCTGGGAAAATTAAACGTAGTAAAAAAGTTAGCTTAATTAATAAAAAAATTAATGAGTATTTTTCCTCAAATGAAAGAGAAGTTATTTCTGAGGATCGTAGGGATCTAATAATATTAGTAGAAGTGTTGTGGAATGACATAGTAGGTCCAGAAATAGCTAATCAATTCCCCAATGAAATTAACGTAAATTATTCGCTCAGCGAACTCATTAATCAGCTTTACGAAGCTGGGAAGCTTATGTATGGCCAGGGTCATTTCACAAAGGCTGAGGGGATTCTGACAAATGTAGAAAACTTTAATATCATGTCTTATGTATTTTTTGACTCCTATCCGGATAAATCTGTTAGAGGTGGAGTACAAGATTTTATGTTTTCACTTATTGCATCCCATATCACTTATTTCCAATCTTTAAAAATAAAACCGGTTTTGATGGAACTATCTTCTTTGTATAAAAGAAAAGAGAAATGGGATATAGAAGAGTTTTGGAATAAAATTTCAAATATTCTTACAAAAACTTCAATTGAAACTCATCTAAGTTAACCCATCTGTCAACTACAATAAATGATACTGATGATCTTCCATAAATTTCTAAATAGATTGTTTGGTATAGAATAAAATCTTATCTTACTTGATTGAAGGCAGTTTTAATACTGTTTAGGTCAAAAATCGTCGTATCATACATGATAAATGACTTATTATTAGCCTTAATTTTGGGCTCAACAATTCCTAGGAATTTTTCTTTAAGATTTTTAAGAGTCGTATCAAAGTCGGGATCCGTTTTATGAAAAAGGAATATGATTTTAGCATCGGGACTGTATTTCTTAACTACATTAAAAACACCCATAAAGTACATCGTGGAAGAGAGCACCCGATAGTAATCTTGGATATCTACGACATAGTAAAGAAACGAGACTGAATGAAAATATTTCTCGGAATTTCCCAAATATTCATTACGAAATGATTCCTGGCCACCAAAATCCCATATCATAACTTTTTTCTGAAAAAGAGACTTTCTTTCTACACCTTTGGTAGGAATCATATTAGGAGGTTTTTCAGGAGCATTATTATCTTCTTTTGAGAGTACGTCCACAATCGTAGTTTTTCCAGCATTTTCCAAGCCAACAATTATAACTTTTATCTCTTGATTTTGTGTATCATTCAATAATGGTTTCACACCTCATTTTATTTTATAATTTTCTTAAAATATATAAAATATTTTAGTGAAATGTATGAATTTAAAATAATATATAAATCTTTAATCGGAATTTTAGTTAATACTTCGAATTAATTAATCCTAAAATAATCAGATTTTTGCAATCATTTCAACAATTACATCAAAAAGGGATTAAAAAAATTATTTACTTTTTCTCTTTCTTAATACTAGCATACGATTAGTGCATATAGAATCATGCCATTTCTTATCTTTACGAAGTTCCTGAATAATATTCCTACACATAAATTCCTTATACTCACTGAATTTCTCAGGTAATTCGTTCTCCACTAATGGCATTCTTTTTATAACCTTTCTTTTTGGTCTATCAGTTTTACATACTCTACATGTAACTTCCATTTTTTCACCTTTTTTTTATATTTAACCGCGTGTTACTTTACACGATTTTCAAATTTCATATAAACATTTTAAAGAGTAATAAAAAAAATGGTTAATAAGAACATTTAAACTTTTTACTTTAAATTTATTTTTAGTTAAAATCTCATATATTCATCAATATTTATAATTTTTAGGAATGTGGATTTTTTTTTTATTCTTTCTCCTCGAATCGATATACTTTCATTACACATTTTCAATATATCTGGGATTTTTATTCCTTTTTTGACTTAGGTATATAAGGTTTACAATATTTACAATCTCAATATATTTTTTATCATTATTTTATGAGTAACATGGAAAAATCAAACGCAATATCAAAAATAATAGAAAAGTTTAAAGAACCCGAAGAAATAGAGCAAAAAATAATACCTACATGTGAATTCTGTGGTAAGGACATCGTGGGTAGTAAGTGGAATAAGGAATATCATCATATTAATATATGCCAAGAACCAAAAAAACGATTTTTTTGCTCTCGTCAATGTAAATTAAAATGGGTCTTTAATAATTTTTGACTAATCTACTAAATAATCTTTAGCAGCTTTAATATCAGAAAAAGGTTTGGCATTAACTTGTGTTAACCTATTTACAACATTTAATAATATTTTTTTAACACCAGTAATACCCAATACCGCAGTTTTTAGGAATATTTCTCCGGTGACCTTACCGGCCTCAGTAAAAGCCTTAACAGCCTCTTTATTAGCAAAGCTATCTGAGAGATCAAT
>Ga0209976_10000697_pt1 | contig 21072 bp, 41 predicted proteins | sample SumtaG_FD_182806 | JGI IMG/M metagenome (GOLD analysis project Ga0209976, IMG submission 182806) | Deep subsurface microbial communities from Indian Ocean to uncover new lineages of life (NeLLi) - Sumatra_00157 metaG (SPAdes) (version 2) | ecosystem: Environmental > Aquatic > Marine > Oceanic >...
GACATAAATGATTTCATCTAAATCATTTATGTCTCTATGTATGTCACTCATGATAGCGTCCTCTTTTGGCAAATAAACGTTACAAAATTATTATACCCATTTGCAGCATTGCGATTTAATTCCATCTGATATATAAGTAAGGCTCCTTGTTGACCCGCAACATAATTTGCTACCGCACCGGTACTAGGAAACTTTACCTCTACTGTCTTACCTATATCTAGCCGTGAATAATCCTGCAAGGCAAAATCATAGTTGATCTTAAAGGTAACAAATCTCTCTGCATTTTTATATATTAGTTTCTTCTTACTCAAAAATTGTGTAATCTGCGATCTATTATTAATATCTGGCCTAGTAACAAGTTTTACTTCTAAACCAAGATCGCTTGCATGTTCAGGTGTTATTGAAGTTGATCCACTAACACCCTTTCCTATTACCTTTAAAGTACTAGCCTCATTGTCTGAATTGATTCTGATACTTGCATTATCTTCCCAATCAAATATATCTGCATCAGTCAGAGTCAGACCAGAACTAACGAAAGAATTAGCAAAATTGAATATAGGTAAATCATTTTGTGGATCTGTTTGGTAAGACATAAAGAAAGCTGCATTAAATAACTCGGACCATTTGGTCATGGTCTCTAGAATCTTGACATTGATATAATTTGTTATATCTGGTATTTCGTCAGTAAGGGTAAAGTTAAGTGTGGCCCATAGATCTATTCCTGATGTGATCCAAAAGGCAGTAGCAATATCACTTATCTTATCGCAGATAAAATATTTGTCGCCAATTACTTCACCTGAGCTATCCACCCCACCAACGGAAAGCCCATCTTTATAAATATCTTCACTCATCCAACTTACTCCACCACTAACATAAAAGGCTAAAGTATGATCCGTAACAGTTTCTATTTTTGCAGCTGCCAGTTCGAAGGGTTGGTCTATATCTAGATCAAAGGTTAATAATGCACTCTCTATATTCACAGCTTTATAATTTCCCCCTGATGTGCTACCCGAATAAATCCTAAATGATAAGGTATGTTGTTTGAAATTCAGATTATTGTTTGCTCCGACACTGAAGTAATCTAGAAGAGTTCCTTGTTTTGTTATATTAAATTTGAAGGTTCTCCTTTCACTTTGAGTTTGACCTAGATCGTCGGTACCATCACTATCAGTGTACCTACTAACTATCTTATCTTCTTTGTCTAGACCTGTTATCTCTTCCCAAGTAGAAGAATCATAATTAAACAACCAGGGTGTGGGTGGATTCGTACTATAAGGAGCTGATACTCTGAGTTTTACTTCTATCTCTGCTTTGGTTATAACAGATCCATTTTTCAGAAATGAATTAAAATTTAATTCTGAATAAAAATCCGTATCATTATCTGAAACATGCCAACCTTTTTCATCGTCACCATCAGATTGATTGATTCTATAATATAGATTTTCTATCTTACCTACTTCTGAATCGGGAGTAATTCCTGTTCCTCCTGCATTCGTTATTGCGATTGTAGCAGGCATACTGACATGTCGTTTATCATTTGTTCTCTGGAATACTATGAATTTATCAGCATAACTACCAGGGAATACACTTGTTACATTTGGGCCAAATTCTTCCTTATATAACTTATTTCCTATTAAGCCACCTATTACCCCTTCTCTTAATACTGGATTATAATTACAATCTGTATTCTTTAGCTTCTCCATCAGATCTTTGAGTATTATCTCTCTTGTGACTGGATTAGTACCTGAGATTTCGCCCTGAAGGAATCGTTGATTAAATCTTGTTTCACTAATAGTCGCAACAGTTCTATGTGCTGCTTCTACTGTTAGACCTAGTGTATGTAATGGATCGTGATATATTAGTTTTCCACTGGCTCCGATTTGCCCGATTGCATTACTGGCATAGGTTGATTCTATCTTAACATTAACTCCATCAACAACTGCATTATCTATTGGGATCCCTGCACCGGTAATTAAACGTAGATCATCTGTTTGCATGTGTGCGTTAAATGCAGTTTCCCATGCACCAACACCTACTTCAACAACAGGATCGTCAAATGCAGGTGCAGCAGGTGTATATGTTCCCGCAGCTGTTCCGAAATCCTCATTACTTGGTTGAATTGTACTATTATTACCTAACCAGTAATAAGTAATGATTCCATTCTCGATGTGCATCCATAACCAAGTCCATTCTTCATCAATCCATTGTCCATTAGTAAATAGGACCGCATTATCGGTTGCCAGTATACCTCTGCCTGCTTGTCGTCTAGCTCTTGATACTCTTTTTAATCCCGTTGTTCCTGCATGTTCTATGAACATTGGATAGGAATTACCTGAAGTATCCTTGACATACATACCTATCCTATTGAATTGAGAGGCTCCTGTAGATTCTTGTAATCCCTTTACTCTACAATAAACATCAACTGCCTCACCCGCATTAATCCATGTTATTGCTTTGTATAATGCGACATTGTGAAACCCCGCTCCGAGATCATCTGCATCATCATAATTGACCGGATTAGAGTTATTATCAAAACCTTGGGTTCCGTCTATTTGTTCCTCTGTCCAGCCGGTCCAATTGGACCACTCTTGAAGTAATGCCTTTGCCATGCTATGCTATCCCGTAGAAAGTGGTCTTATTCAGACCGTCTTTGAATTCTAATGACATACTCTCAGCAATACCGGTTATTATCCATATGTTCTCCACTTTCTGATCATCTATGGTGTGATTAGGTACCATATTCCAAACACAATCGGTTAATGTGACCTGCCTGTATTCAGTAGCACTATTGTATATCCTAAATACTATCTCTTTCCTAGTTCCAGAAGTGGACAAATTGATAAAATCATCTCTGATCTTCTTACTAGTTCCTCCTGCTCTTCTAATAGTAAAATCAAAATTGGGCTTTGCATTACCTGTTGTAATTTTCTCAAAGTATTTCTGATCTACTATATCAACTGGATGATCTTCAAAGTCTATCTGAACACCCCAACGGAATGATATGATTTCTGGTAACATAGAATCACCATCCCAGGTTAATACAGTATTTGTATCTTTTTTATAACGATTACTAGTTGAATTAGGAAAGATTGGAGGATTGGATACATCTGATGCCGGTGCTACTCTTCTTAATCCTCTATAAGTAATAGATGCTTTTAATCGCTCCATACCCGTAGCGAATAACATAGACTCTGAATAATCAGTAATTAAACATCCAACAAAATGATCTCTGATATTCTCAGAACTGTTTCCGTGGTCCGTTCTCATGGTAAAACTGGACCTTTCCCCTGTGATTACTGGTGTTATTGTGAATACGCCTGCGGCCTCTGATATATCTGTATCTGTTACTGGTACAGTAAATACAAACCTCCAAGGGTAACAATTGACCGGATCAAATAGGATAGGATCTCCTTGAGCTACAGAATTAGTAATAACTATCTGACCTATTTGAAAAGAGTCAAACCAAAACGGTTGAAATGAAAGCACTTCTCTTATTAGATCGCCTGCAGGTTGTGTCAGTTTCCCAATCATGTAGTGTGTTGTATTAGCTGGATCGATTATATCCGTTGCATATACTGCTTCGTGTAATATTCCGATGTAATTAGTTAAGTATATCTCTGTCATACTTGTCTCCTCCAATATAAATAGAATAAGAATATACTACATAGTATAATAAACCCGATATTAAAAACTATGATTGAATAATCTATTCTTTTGGATATTGCGTAAGTCATAAGTTAATTGCTCCTGAAGTTCTTAAGAGTGTGTAACTCGCCTGGAGTTGTGCACTTGTTTCATTCCTACCAGAGTCTATCGCTTGTAACTGTGCATATAGAATATATAGAGATACTCCACCCACAACAGCAGTTTGTAGAGCAAGTGCAGGATTACTAATCCTAAGTGCAGCCCCGGTTTGAATGACTGTATTTATAGCCGTTCTTAATGCATAGGCTTGTACTCTGAATGTCGCATCCACACCAAACCCTATAGCTTGGAACGATAGCAATGCCATTTCTGATACTCGATTAATTGTACCAACCGAACGATTTGCGCTTTGTAGGACCCTATTATTAAAGTTCTCTAGTTCTGCATCTCCTCTGGTAGTATCTACACCTGCTACTATACTCATCTATAACACCGAAAACCTTGTTCCCTCTAGACCTACGCTAGACAGAGCTAAATTAACTTCTCTTCTTACATGCTTAATTGCTAATCGTTTAAATGATCTGAATCGCATCGGTCTAGTACCTTTCGTTGACGGACTAACATAGAACCCTCTTGCTCTGAAATGATATTCAGCATAAGGAGTCAAAGCAATAACAATTTGTTTGATTTCTTCCCAGGTGATTGTAATCTGTCTAGCTTGGACTACTTGTTTCTGAGCCATTAATACGTTGATGGCACGTTTGAATGATCTTCTCATCCTACCCGTTTTCATCGCAATGCTGGGCAGGAATTCATCTACTGCCTTAAACAATCCCTTTCTGAATCCTAATGCAAGAGCTAGGTTTCTATTTTCTATTATTGCTTCTGGTCCTCTGACCACGCCAGAAGTTACTACTAAACTCATGAAATCGCACTCTGGTCAAATAATACGGATCTAATAGTAAATTCTATTTCTCCCATAACTGGGTTTTGATTAAATTCCGTGGGTGGTACAACTGTCCATTTATAATTCCTAGATGGTAAATTGTTATTGACATTCAATATTCTTGTTAATTCTGCAAGGATACCATTTATTGCGATATCATCTTGAGCTACCTTGGATTCATATTTAATAAACCCAGTTATAAAATCAACTTCGTGTCTGACTTCGCCTTGTTCTATATCAGTTCCTTTCAGCTCTTCTTCAAAAACAATTCTGCCATTAAAATTATAGGCATATACTGTATCTGGTAACCAGCCTATTTCTATTGTGGGATCTGCTTTTGTTTCTGCATGATCAAAGGTGACATTGGTATGATCGAAATTATTCAATACGTATTGCTGTAAATCATATGTTTTTCTGGCCATGATGAATCATTCCGCATCTTCATGAAAGAAACCGTAAGTGTCAGTATCATTATTTATACCTATAGCAAAAGTAGCTTTATCATCTATTTCTTCTGTCTGAAGAGCCTTAATCATTTCGTGAATATCTTTAGAGATAAGTGGAGGGACCGAGATCGTTGAATCAGTTAGCGCCCGTCGTTGTAAAGTCATTCTATCCAATAAATGAATAATCTGAACTTTCGCTATCCGGTCCCAATCTGCATCCGTACCTTGTGTATACGTAGAACCAAAATATATAGAAATTAAGTCAAGTCCTTGTTCAACTGCATTAGGAATATCTGTAGTACCTTCATAAGTGCCAAGTTTGGCTATGTCTGTAGCTAAAGTCATTATTATACCTCCGACGGATGAAGTATTACTAAACTCCGGTTACGTCTGTTTCTACTAATACACCAAGTGGTTCTGCATCTCTTCGGCTCAGTCTCATGGTAGGCTGAATGGTAAGACCCCTTGTCTCATCAAATGGTGATTGATTAATCTTTAAAGTACTGGATAAAGTTCTCATGACTCTTGGATCATGGATATACATAAGAATAATGTCACTACCTTCTGTAATGGTATGTACTCCGGAATCATCTACAGCGAATGATCCACCCAGATATGGATTTTCCACAACTTTAGAAGCAGGACCGAATGTACTTAACATTTGTTTCTCAATAGCTTCCAAACTTGTTCTGTCTTCTGTTGCAGTGCCTGTCCCATCTGCTACTACATAAGCATCAGGTGTCATCTCAATTATTAATGTGCTCTGAGGACCTGCAATGCCTTTGTATTTCAATGCAGCTCGTAATTGTTGGAATGCCTTGGCAAATGTTAATTTTGCGTTGGTTGGTGAAGCAATATCTAATGGAGTGGTAATTTCTGTCCCTGGTGTTGCTGTACCTAATGGAGCGATTGAATGTTTAGTGGATCCCATATATGTGATCAGATCAGCTCTTGTTTGTAATTCTTCCACTTGCGCGGCCATACGAGCAGCGAGAGAATAAGGATCGTTATTGTACTCTTCAAACTCTAGAGCACTCATTGAATAGTTAGAATATAATATAGGAGTTTCTACATTGTCTCGTTTCTGTGAGAACGTACTATCGGGTGGTGATACGACATCTAATTCGAACCCTACACCAACAGTTGATTTAGTTTTCCAATCTTCATAATTTTTAGTTCTTAATTGTAAGCTCTTCTCATCTGGTAGGCTTTGCATTGCTAAACTACCGTATTTGATAGTATCGAGTAATATTGCAGATACTTGAGTAATTGTACTTGGTCTTATTCTATAATCTACATCATCATGAATTGTCATTTATCCTTCTAACCTCACTATAGTTACTAGATTTTCTGCACTACCTACAGCGTGCACTTTGGCAAATCTACCAACGAATAATCTATCTCTCTGAGCAGTAGTAGCAGGCGCGAAGTTAGTAACAGTGCCCGGATCTAAATTACCCTGGATAAGAACAGGACCCCATGTCGCATTATCAAGTACGTAAGCAGGATCGCCTAATGCTACAGCTAAACTTGAACTGCCATCTCTGAATAAAACACATTGAACTTTAATACCTGCAGCTCGTCTCAATACTTTGACTTGTGTATTGTCTGGAAAATCATTACCTAAAGTATAACCTGATTGAAATGATCTCTCATTGGCATAATCTCGGATAATACCATAAGCGGCCTCGCCTTCATCGATTACATCAATATCATCTCCGGTTTCACCCTCACGGGTAATAAACATACCGGCGCTCATATCTGCGCCATTGGTTACTAGAATATCACTAAACTTCTCTACTATGTCTTTATTATCCATTACAATAGTTTCATGTAATTTATTATCTAAAATTGTCTGATCAGCCAATTAGTTTCACTTGTTAGACTAAACCGTGCATTGAATATTAAAGCTTTATGGCGTCGTTATAGATTTGTTTCCATTTCTCCATGATGTCTTCATAATTGTATTCTTCAGGTAGTTCTGTTAAATGATTACCATCATGATGAACGGTTCCACCCATAGCAAGAAATTCTATAGCAGTTAATGATAGAGGAAGCGTCTTGCCATCAACTATCTTATGATCATGGAATAACCAGAAATGAGTTAGAAAATGAAAATAACTAATTCGGGGATAGATTTCTCCTATATCCCTTCGTTGGTTAATCTTATGATCGCCTTCGCAATGGTATAAGCCATATTTGCCGCCTTCTAAGTTACCATGCGAGTGTATGACTTCTAATTCCACATTGCCACATGCTTGTTTATCTCCGATCATTGACATATCTGGAGCATTAAGCATTAGTCTTACGTTATCTGGCTCATTCATTAAGCCAACTAGATCTTTGGTTGATACTGTATACAACTTGACATTTGTGTGAGGAATCATATTATGCCATTCTGTTAATCTAAGGTCACTACCATGTAGTGACATAATGATGGGTATATCTGGGAAATGATGTTCAAAAAAACCCACCATGGAATGATAAAAATGAATATGTATCAAATCGGGTTTAAATTCCTTAAATTCAGCTATGTATTTTAATAATCCCATAGAATTATCTAATAATTTAACTGAATTCATCCCCGCATACCATATATCTCTATCATTGGCATTTAATTCATAGATCTTGAATTGGAATCCATGGTCTCTCCAATAATTAGCAATGGTGGACCCAACAAAAGCTGTATCGCCGAATACTAGTATTCTTTTAGATGCCATTAAATCACTTCTTTATTGGTTTACCTGATAGTCTATCGGTCCAAGGCATACGTTCACCGCTACCACTTGGATCTAGTACTGTAGTTACTGATCCTCTATTCGGTGCATCATCCTGTTTGGTTTGAAAGACTATATCCTTTCCTGATGCTTTGAGTATTTTTGCTGCTGTTCTTAGACCTTCTAATGATTCTTTATCCAGGCCTTTTGTATCATAGTTCAATCTATCTAATTCAGAAATAATAGTTTTTCTCTCATTTGTGTCCTTTTCTTCTTTGATTGCTGCTAATTGTGTTTCAAGTTCTTTTATCCGTGCTTCTGAATCACTACTAGATTTCTTCTTAGCTTTTTCCTTTGCTTTATCTTCTTTAGCAAGTTTTGCTTCTAGTTCTGCAATACGTTCAGCATCGGTATTATCTGGAGGAGTAGGTTCTGTTGGTGGGGCCGGTTCGGCGGGTGGTGGGTTCTCACTCATTTGCTAGCCCCCTTTTTCCTTGAAGTATGCCCAGATATCTTCTTATCCTTGACTAGTGTATATTCATAGAAAGGCATTATTTGAGGAGCAATCATATTAGGTGAATCAAATTCTCGGGATACTGCATTCCTTGATTTTTCTAATATTGTATAGCCATCTGGCAGTTTAACGGGTTGAGAATACATATACATTTGATGTTCAGCTGACCATTCACGAATATTCCCTTTTGGTATCTCTACCGTCAGTATATCACTTTCAAATAGGTCTGCCTTATCTTTGAGTGTATGTGTTTTCTCATGCTCTCTTAAGGCGGCTTTATATGAGGTTTCAAAGGGACAATGTTTGGTTTTATCTTTCTTAGATATGTATTTGCATTTGTATACCCTGGTAGGTTTTTCTTCTCTACGGTGTATAGAAGGCGTTTCAGTTCTCTTGTGATTGTCCTCAGTTTCTTTCTTCTTGATTTTAAATTGTGTTGGTCCACTCTTATAGGTGGGCAATTCATCAACTACTTCACTCATTTGATTTCCTCTCTTTTTCTTTTCTGTCATTCTCTAAAGTCTTGGCATGTGATTCAATAAACCTAGATAGCCTTTCATAAGCAAGCAGTAATTCTTCGAAACTGTCGAATTCTATTTTCATGTTGTTACTTCCTCATTGATTCTAATTTCGAGATCTGATAATCTCTTGTAATTCTTAGGTAGATCTTCAAATTCGAGAATCCCATCTGATATTAATTCAAGACCAATACCCTCTTTATAATGTGCAAATACTAGAAAATCTAAGGTCCAAGAGTTTTCCCATATGGGATCCTGTACTTCGATGTAGTTTCTAGTTATATCTGTAGTGACTAGCTCGCCTTCTATTTCTATGCCACTAGAAGCGTACTTATCAGTAATGCCAATATAATCATGCTTCATTACATCACTGATATAACTAATCCCTTCTTTCTTTTTGATTAATCTGGGTCTTGCCTTGAATTTAACATCGGATCTCATTTCCCATATTGACATAAACTCAGGTTGCTTGTGACTCTCCACAGTATTAGCCATAGTAAGAGTCTCGTATATGGACCAAATAGATCCAAATAATACCTCATCTGAATCCATTACTAAAAACCATTCTCCATCTGGTACTCTATCAACATACATCTGTCTAATCTTACATTGCAAGGTGTCCTTTTCCTTTCTTAGTAATCGATGGGAGAATTTTCCAGCTCTTACCCATATGGGAAGAACGTGTAATTTAGTCACAAAATCTTGAAGGATTCTAAGAGTAAAAGTCATCATGGGTGTTGGTATATCAGGGTAAATAGTGCATATATATAGGTGTAATTTATCGCATTTATCTGGACATAAGTATTCCTTAGTTATTATTGTAGGATTGTTTTGATACTCTTGTTCAAATTCTGATTGTCTTTGTCCTGGTATTCCACCAAAACCTATTTTCTCAGCATTAGTTACTTCATTCATCTGACGGGGGGTCCTGATCATTTGGATTAGCTGACGTATCAGCATCGTCTTGATCTTGATTGCCTCCCATCATTGCGTCTTTTAATTCCTTTGCCTCATTTTCGGCTTTTTGTTTTAATGCCTCATCGATAACCATTTCTAATCCAATCAAATCCTGTACTACTTGCTGATCCCAACCAAGACGATCCATAACAGGCATGATATCAACCATTATATCAATTCGTTTCATATCCAGCTCAACTTTCTCTGTTTCGTCTACTTCAACAAATGGTCTCCACTTCGGTGTATACAAATCGATAATACTTTCGGTTTCATCTTTGGTATCTTGTACTACCCTATCTATTCCCCACATGTAATGATAGTTGGATTTAATCTGTGCTAGGTTGACTTGATTGAGGAACCCCTGTCTGTTTGTCTCAGCAGATCTTAAGCCGAGTTCGGACCCGATAAACGTTTCTCTAGGTAATCGAGTATATCCACTTATTGCTTCCAGGTGAATGTCTCTATCATCTTTTGGATTACTAGGTAGGGACCCTTCACCGAACTTAATCCCAAATTCAAATCTTTGCTTACCATCCGCACCGAATGCACCTTCTGGAAATACCAGGTATGAATTCATTCCGAAATTATTAAGGAATTTCTCTAATTTTGCCTGTGCTTCATCATCTCCTATAATACTAGCAGGAGCCATAATGTATCTAAGACCGCTAGATACTCTAATAGTTCTTAATGCGGTTTGTTGGTTAGTATTTGCCAATCCTATTAAATCATCAAATATAGGATCAACCCATGCTCTATATTGGCCGATTGTCTCACTATAATTCCCGATTAGTAAAACATCTTCTAATCTAGGATCCTTTGGTTTTAATTCAATTGGTTTCAATTGCTTACTATCATCAGTAAAAATAGGGGGATTGAAATGTAATTCAGTTACGTTTTTTGTACCTGGTTCAATTATAATCTTAGTTATGTCTTTCGGCTCTATCCAATAGAATTGCTTTTCCTCATTTGTTTGGAATTTGAAGTATACCATAAGACAATAGCCGTGATATCTGGCTGTTCCGTATGCTTGGATTAGTTTCTGTGTATAGTCATCAATAAATTTAGGCGTTAATCTCTCATTAAGTTCTGTTAACTTCTGTTCTTTATCCTCTTCATCATGTAAGTCAAATCCTCTCTGAAATGATTCCTCATAGAACCCTGTTGCAAGATATGCACCTATAGGTGTCCTATATCTCACAATGTTTCTAACAGCATGTACTATTCTTTGCCAATATCTAAATACTGCGGGGTTTTGTTTAAGTGAATTAGATTTTAGCCTTACGCCTTGTTGTACGGTGTCATCTGTTACGCTCATTTAATAATACCTCTGGGTTTACTTGGTTCGTACATCTTCCATCTTATTTTCAAATCGACGCCTAGTCCTAATACACTTAATATTGCAGGTTCAACTTCTTTTTGCATTGCCTTGATTCTTTTCTTTACAAATTCTTCAAATATATCGCTCATGAGATCACATCGATGGTTTCTATAACGATATTAACTTTCTTTGATTTAAAGATTTTCTGGAGTTCCTTGTTTCTCTTCCTATAGAAGTACATTCTGATTATTGGCATTCTATACCGTAGTGGCGTCTTAGCTGTTAGTATCTTGATTGTTGTTGGCTCTTCTATATACACTGATGGATTGTCCATATATTATTCATTCCATGTCTTAACTTTTAAGGATGTTGTAGTACCGAACTTCCATTTGATACCTCGCCATAGCATTTCTACCGCATCTAGCCAATCGTCTTTTCTCTTCGGTGTGGATTCAGTACGATCATATAAGATGTATTGATCATATGCTTCCTCAATGAATCCCATATTCTTGCATACCCTAATTCTCCCCCTGGCAAATGGTGAGTCTAACGTATCAATCCTCTTAGTCTTTTTTGTAGCCTCTTGTTTCAATGGTGTTGCACTAGGCACAGTCTCGCTTACCTCTTCTTCTAATAGTGCCTGCCAAAACTCCGCTTCGATCCACATTACATTCGGTCTATATGTTTGGCTATAGAATCTTAGTTTCTCTGTTGCTTTTCTGAATGATAATCCTTTCTCTAGATCAGTCTTCACTATATCCAAATGGCCATACGTAGTAGTCCCTATGACAATAGCGAAATAATCTGCACCAGAAGATTTACCAAATGCAGGATCAACAGCAATATAACAATTACCACGTATCTTCTCAAATTCGTAGTCATCTATTATGTGCCAATATTTGGGATTGAAGTATTTACCTCCTCTTGGTAATGGATCATTCTGGAATTGAGACATAAAGCTGGCTCGATCATCCAAGTACCTGAACATCAGTTGTTCGAAGGTCCATCTTGGACAACCAAGGATTTTATACGTGACATCTTTCTGATATGAATTTCTTAATCGCATAGGTATAGTCTGAGTGCTTCCGTCCTGTGCGACATACTCTTCGAATATGACATCCTCCCAATCAGGAAAGGTTCCCTTGGTGAATTCGATTGCTGTTTCTTTTATCTCTAAGAAATGCTTCTTCTTTAATTGTGAATAGAAATCATCGTAGTCTTTCCTTGTACCCGAAATCGATAGCCTCTTGGATAAATCCCTGACATTATCATTGAAGTTCATGTATAATCTTTCACTTGTGAGCTCTGATACAGGCATTAACTGGATGATGTCTTCTAAATGTGTCCAATCTGGATGAGAGCCTACATATTTACCACCCCAACCAGATACAGCGAATATAGGATCCTCACCTATTTGTTTAGTTGAGTAGTATATACCTTTGTTCTCATCCTTCTTCTTAGTTTCATAGCCATAGTGGGCTTGTATATCAGGATCCTCTAGAACATCGAATACTATACGCCATATCTTATATGGTAAGCCTGCAATTACCAGGACTGATCGATTAAATTCAAGGATCCAATATAAGAATAATACACATAGGCCTACTGTCTTACCGTGATCTCTTGGATAGATAGTCATAGTCTTATTTCTGGTCCACACCTCCTCTAAGAATCTGAGAATAAAATCTGGTGTGGGATCCCAATGATAGTGTCTTACGTGTTTCTTACCCCAGGTATCTATATCTCTAATTGGTATCTTTGTGTGGTCAGTTGTTTCAGAACCATTTCCGTCGATAGATCCTTGAGTTGATCGCTTCTTATTTATACTATGTTCACTTTCTGTTTTAGGGTCCTTTCTAAGTGAACGTTTGTGTTTCTCCACTTGTCTGACTACTGTTTCTCTATCAAACCAACGTTGAACATTGCGTCTATCTTTACCATCTGGATTAGCTATCTTGTTTCTGGTTATCTTGGACCATCCATCACCTTTTCGTCTACACTCCTGTATCTCTTCAAAATTAAAATTGGGCGACGATTTGGGCGATGGGTTACGTAGTATCTGAAATCACGATAGAAGGATAGTATGAGGTGTTATAAGGTATTGTGTTAGGATGTGGAGAAATGAGAGAATACTAAATGACTGGAGGGAGGTATTCTCTCAGGTGTGAACAATGTGAAAACCAATCACTGTCAATATATCAGATAGGTTTAGTGAATTTAAGATTTGTCTACATCATCTACATTATAGTAATGTTTCCATCCATCATACATAATAAGATCTCCGTTGTTATCAAATGTGAATCCTGCTTCAATTACTCCGTCAAAATATAATGTAACTTTGTCACGTTGCCATGAAGTAGCTCTTAATAACATGTAACTGTAAATTTCTCCATTGTCTACATAGAGATAGATTTTCTTTGTTTCATTTACCGCATAGTAATCAGTCATTTGAAGCCTCCTTGTGATTTTCACATCTTCCCTTATGTATTTCAGGACTATCGAAATTAGGGTGTTCTCGTATTGGGTGATCTCCATTACAATTCTCTACATCATAACATTCCCCACACACTTCACACATAATTGCAAATGTGTAATCGCATATATCTGTCACTAAATGTCAACTCCTTCTAAAATGGCATAGAATGACCAAAACAACCAAATCAACATAATGATTTGTGTAAAACCCCAAGCACTAAATTCAAACTGGTAAGTTTTCATTCCCAATCCTCTCTAGAATTTTCTTCCAATTCGCCTATCGTCATATCTCCATAGTAATTTCGAGGAAGATGTAAAGGATTGTCAGGTTTCATTCTTTTAGTATATTTCTCGAAATCCTTTGCAGTAATTAATATCTCATCTTTTCTAAAATCAATTGTTGTGATTACATAAGTGATACCTTCAACTTCAAGAAGGTGTCTTAAAGCAACTTCTTTCTTTATGCGTTTAGTCATAGCTATACGCTCTCCCAACATTCGCGATGATACATTGCTTTTAATTCTAATTCCGTTTCTAGTGGATTTCCACATACACAACATACCGGACCGCAATGCCCGCAGTAAATATGTGGATCTGTTTCATGAACAAAGAAAGTAACATTGCAATTCTTACAATTTCTTGCTTGGTTAGGCTCTTTGCGCTCGGTTGGTATCTCTATAACATTGTGGATATGGTATCCACCTAGAGGAATATTATTCCCACAGCTTTTGCATATATCCTGTGCTATATCTGAATTATTCAAAAGATTTCCTCCATTCTATCTCGTCCGTAATTCGTTTGATTATGGGAGTTAGTTGTTGTTGTTCAAATCTTGATAACAATAAGCCATATTTAGTCAAGATATAATCAAGTAAATCTAATTGAGCATCATCGAAATATGTAGCTCTGTTTTTTCTTATATATGGCTTAGTCATTTGAAGCCTCCTCTGATGAATAGACCAGTAACAAATAAAGCAACATATCTAAGAGTTTTATCAGGTATTGCAAAATGAAAGAAAACAACAATAGTTAATATTAGTATTCCTTTAGTAATTAATCTTCTTTTACTCATCTTCAACAACCCCGTGTCTGTCTTCACAAGCATCACAAACGTAAGCCTGTGTTTCATTCAAATCTGATGTGTAACAACATCTTCCCGAGTCCCAAGACATTTGACAATGATGATAGCATGGAATTCGTTCAGTCATTTGAAGCCTCCTCAATAATTATATAGAATTTTGTACCATCATCATATTTCATTGCATGTGTCGCAATTATCTTATCGCTTGGGTGCAGTAAAAGATAGTCTGTATCATCATAATCGATCTCTCTAACCAAGATTTTCCTATCTTTATCAGACGACCCATTACCCCAATGTGCGTGTCTATCGCAATATTTGGAAGACGTTACTGATCTTTTGCACTTTGTTAATAAGCTTTTGAATTTGCATATATCTGTCACTATACGAACAACTCCTCTAGACTTTGTTGAGCAAATGCTTGTTTGAATACATACAATCCAATATTTGGATTCATTCGTATTCTTTCGATTCCTCCCTTTTGCATATTCTTCACATCATCCGAAGGAAAATCTTTTGATTCGATGGGATAGTTTGCCCAGATATAATGCCGTCCTAGCTTTACTGGTATCGGAAAGGCAGTACCATAAATCAAACCATACCTGGGTGTGACATTTTCAATTGCCCATTTACCCTGATAATCATACTTCTGTTTTAGATCAATCATTAATCCATACAATGAATTCAAATCTGGTGAATGATTATAATCCTGAAATCTCATCATGATACTATGTGTTTGACAAGGTGGACTAGCCCAGATAAAATGATATTTATTAAGATCTACATCATCTAGATAATCATTAACATCTTTAAGGAACACTCCATCCTTTGGAAAATTATCTTCATAGATACTTATTCTTTCCAGATTGTTATCAACTGCATCGACTTCTACGTTCTCCCATAGTTCCCGGTTACCTCCGACACCTGCATATAGATTAAGCACTTTTCGGTTAGTTTTAGATATACGCAAATTATTCATGACTCATCTACCTCGCAATTTACGAAATTAAGATTCTCGTCCCTATAGAATGTTTCGGGGACTGTCAAATATGCCAGCCTAGGCGAATGAATTAATTCATGTTCGAGTAATTTTGTGATTGCCCGATTCTGTAATTTATCTATCTTCTCTCCACAATGAGGACATTTCCAATATCTTAGTTTTCTTTTCTTGAAACTAAATATCATGATTGCTCAACCTCTATCAATCTTTCATTGAGATTCTCAATGATTTTATGCAATCTCATTATTTCGTTTTGTGTATCCTTAAATCTTAGTTTACAAATATCTGACTGTGACAATTTATTCCTAATACCTTCTGCTTCACTCATGTGGTTGTCTTTAGTATGATACGGACATTCACAATAATCATTTTCGCATATAGTGCCGCTTATATGACATTCTTTTGTACAAGGTCCTTGTCCCAATACACCTGCACAATCGCCATTATGAATTAGACACGAACATATATCATTCATAGTTTCATCATCCTTTCCAATATTGCCATTGGATCAGTGTAATCATGAGATATTAATTGTGATTGCTGACAATCTAAACAATAGATCACAACCTCATAATATTCCATATTAGTTATAATAATTGTATTTTCGTGAGTTAGGTTAAACATGAATTCAATTAAATTCCTAGCTCTATTTTTCATAGTGATATTATGCCATGCTTCATCTGAATATAACATCATTCTTTGTTCATAGTCTGAAGGTACACATTGGTATATTCTACCCCTGGAACAAGTGCATATTCTTTCATCTAACATTAGATCATTCTCTATCATCATTAATAGTTGCGTCATTGGTTTTCGCCTATACTATAATACGGATAATAATATAAATACTTAGTGTATACTTGTATTGATAGATACTCACATTAATTAATTATATTGATCTAATCAAACAGGATAGGATTACAGACACTCTTAAATCTTAGATACCCCGACCCCTATTTCATCCGCTATATAATAATAATAATAATAATAATAAATAATATATTTATATATATATATATATATAATTAATATAATAATATAATAATACAACAGATATTTACTATCGTCGTACTTCCATCGGAAATATTAATATAACAATACACGAATACAGTAATTACTATGAGACCAAGAGAAAGGTTTACAGGAAATAGAATGAGTATCTATTCAGACGGATTAGATAACCATCTAGTATTCAAATGGAATAGTGAGAACGTGATGTCAGGAAGATCAGGAAGGTATCGATTAGATGATCTAAAGAAATGCGACTGTGATAGTTGTATTTTTCCTAAACTCCCTAAGGGATGGCGTATTAGTCGAACTGAACAAATACTTGTAATGAAGAAAATGCAAGAATTCAAATCAAAAAGAATCTTGAGAAAGATAAATGAAAGTTCCGTCGACCAAGTAGGAGCCGGGGTGTCGGACAAATGAAGAAAGAAGAATTAGAAATTATGGAAACCGAAATTAATGCCAGAATTGCGAAAGTAATGGTCAATGAATTCCATTTACCCATCAGTTATCAAGTAAGAATCATGGCAGAAATAAGTATGTATTTCGAAAACCTTGTGAGGGAAATAGCGGAGCTGGACAGATGACTTGTAGTAATATGTTGAGGATGTGTCAACCAGAGTTCACTTGTACTTGCAAAAAGAAAAACAATGATTGTAAAGTAAAAGTCGAATATACTTGTCATGGATGTAGTTACAAAACTAATCTCGATTGTAATATATGTTTGATTTGTTTTCCAGATCATGTGCATCCATCAATTGAATCAGGTTGTTATGATTGTGAAGCAAATGAAAGATATTCCCAAGAAATGGAGGAAGGTTGGTTATAATGAGTAAAGAGAATAATCCTTGGGTGCATCCTATCACCATGACTAAGCTACAATGGAAACATATTGAAATGAATTTCAATAAGAAACACAAAGAATTCTGTGATACTTGTTTCGATCTAGAAATTAAATTACATGAGGTCCAGTTTAAAAATGAGTGAATGCAAAGAAGAATTTGAATTCTTTCAAGGCTATCCTGTTAAATGCGAATATAAACATCGAACGGAGTCAGTATTGTATAAACTCCATAGAGGTAAAATCACTAGGAATACCCAGATAGCACACATAACAGTTGAAATTAATTGGGTAGAACCACCGGAGGCGGCTGCAAGTGAGTGATTATAACGACGAGATGGATAATATAGAAATGGATGAAGGGGAAGTAAGAACTATCGGAGTTAATCTGAAAGAAATTACTAATCGATTGGATTCATTGGATAAAGCAAAAAATCTTATTGTCGAATCCGACAGATTAGTTATTGAACGGATTGAAAAAATAGAAGATGATATTCTCCATAATATTAGATTGGATGCTCTCGATACTAGTATTATTGCAGTCACCGGAGCAATGCAGATCCTAAGAGAAATGATTAACCACCTGGTTAGTGAATTGAAGAGACAAGGAATTGAAATCAGATGACACCTTCATATCAGGGAGAATTAAACGCTAAGAAGGTCCACAAGTCAGATGGAGACTTAGGCCATTTGTGTAATCGGGGAAAGAGAAATCCAAGAATTACAGTTAGTAATCAGTTTGTTACTTGTACAATTTGTACTAGAATTACAGGAGCAAAGAATGACTAGTGTATTAACAAGTGGTACATACGAATTAGTAAGAAAACATTGTCGTGTATGTAATCCACCCGATGGTAAACAAAAGTGGATCAAAACTAAGATACGACAAGCTAAGAAATTTGAATTGGTTAGGAAACATTGTGGAGTGTGTAATTAGTAGTGAGATGTGATGGTTGTAGATATCCTAATAATAACCTGCGATGGAAATATGTGGTAATCAAAAACAGAGGTAAAGAAGAATTAAGATTTCATTTGGAATGTTATAAAGCAAAGATCATTGAAGCCATACTTAATAATCCAAAGGATAGAGTCATACTAAGAGATTTATTGATTAAGAAAAGTAATAAGATCTTCTTTCATCAAAATGTTAAGGAGGCTTCAAATGGATAAACGATTGTGTAGTGATTGCCTTGACAATGGCATAGTTACTTTTATCATGCAGACATATAAGAGAAATGGAAAACTCAAAAATAGTATATTCAAAGAAATGGAATTACATACTAGCAACAATCATGCTATGGTTATATTGGATAGATATGTTGTTATCAACGATAAAAATAAACCCATCCCATCAAATTAATAATAAAATACTCTTAAAATGCATTTATGAGGTCGTGTCCTGATATAACGTAGCTATGCTGAAGTACCATTCTGACTGTATATACAATTGTATATACAGCGAAAACTATGTTTCAGATGGATTTAGATTTTCTGTGTTTTCATCAATTGATTCGTTACCATTTTTGATATTACTTTTTTCCATCAGTATGTCTATATTCCTCTGGTTATGTTCCACATGAGTTAATAACAAACTGATCTGCTCAGATACGTCTATTTGTATATCTTGCGTAGTTGGAAGGGGTAAGTTATTTAATGGGTCTTTAGAATATTTATCCTTGACAAATTGAATCTTTGGTGCTAACTCGATCGCCTTGTTTGCAACAGTGGTACTCATCTTATCGGCCACATCTCCAATAGCTGTTATCTTATCGGTGGGTGTATTGCCGGTCCAATGCTCTATCAGCTTCTTAGCAATATCCCAAATAAAGAATGATAAGGCTAGTTGCCAAATCAATTGGTATGGTAAAAATACTCCCGGCTCCGCCATTCTATTTCTCCTTTATTCTACAGGCTTAACAAATGCCTTGAATCTGTCACTGTATCGACTAGCAAAGAATACCACTTCTGTACTCATTACATTGATCTGATCATCTGTTAACATACTAGCTATATTATCAAGCCTAGCCTTATTCAAAGGAATGCTTGCTATTGCCTCGCTTATGGCATTAACTAACTGAGCTATTGCAGGTTGTACCTGTGTCATCTTTTCTTCTGTTACACTTTCTTTGATAAAATGTATTCCGTCTTTTTCTATTATTGTATCTGTCATTTTAATCTATCCTATTAATCCGTAGGTTTGCAGATCTATGATAAGTGTACCTAAGACGTCTGCAATTTCGTCCAAGGTAGTTGCGTCTGCATCAAACGCTCTGTCTGCATTAACATTGGTTGGAGTGTATGCTGAACTTTGTGCTTGTGGTGTAGTATTAAAGAAACCGACAGTTCCAACGATCTTACTGCCGCCTCCTTCTGTAAGTAACAAGGATGTTACTCCGCCATCCACATCATCAAATGAAAGCCCCGTTGCTACTGTCTTTATGTTCCAGGATCGATTACCTGTGCTCTTTAATTGAAGGGTAGGTATACCCGCACTAGTAGCAATTATTTGTAATAATGCATTGGTTCTTTCTATTATTTGATTCTGCGTAAATGTGTTTGCGTTTCCTGCAACCGCAGCGATTGCCTCACTATTAAGATATTTAGTATGATGGTCAGATGCAAGATTCTTATGGGTAGTAATTAATGCGTCTATAGCATTATCAATTGATTGGCCATTAACTAGTTCTGCTGTAATGACTGATTCGACTTCAGCTACCGTATCTATTGCAAACGTAATGTCTTTATCTGGATAGGTCAATAATCTATCTGCACCCAAGGCAGCAACTTGAAATTTAAAGAAGGTAGTACCTGCATCATTACTCCATCTCTCAGGTACTATCTGAGCATCTTCCCATTCTACGGTTCTTAGCCATGCTTCTGCGATAACATTACCGGTATGTTGGTGTAGATGAACGATTGATTTACCTGAGAAATTACCCAAACCTTCTAAGATTAATCCGCCCTCAGTATCGGGATTGACGAAAGTAATATGTAAGTGCTTGTTTCCAAAGGTCCAGTTGATATCACCATCCTCGGGATTAGTGATTACATCTAACTTTAAGGCAGTTATCAACGTATCATCGTCTACCCATGCAGCACCAGTATAAGTATACCATTTGTTCTCGTCTAATAAATACGCACTGAATCCTTCTACTGCTGTGAGAAATGTCCATGTTCCATCATCTTTATTAGCAATGTTATTATCCTGTGCATTCCAATCACCTGACCCACCAACCCCGACTATATACAACGCACCATTAGCAGGACTAGCAGGTGGAGCCGTCAAGTCCTTATCAACTACTATGAACCTCGGTTGACTGAAGAATTGTCTCTCCTCCTCTGTTAGATGAGTTTGTTCTGTTGAGTGTATTTCATTAGTGGATATCTCTACTAATGAAGGTATAATATTATCAGGAGTAAAAGCAACCTTAGTTGCATCAGTATTGATTATATCTATCTCAGATTTACGTTTACGTAGATTCTTGATTTCATCTAAATCATTTATGTCTCTATGTATGTCACTCATGATAGCGTCCTCTTTTGGCAAATAAACGTTACAAAATTATTATACCCATTTGCAGCATTGCGATTTAATTCCATCTGATATAT
>Ga0209976_10000699_pt1 | contig 21054 bp, 22 predicted proteins | sample SumtaG_FD_182806 | JGI IMG/M metagenome (GOLD analysis project Ga0209976, IMG submission 182806) | Deep subsurface microbial communities from Indian Ocean to uncover new lineages of life (NeLLi) - Sumatra_00157 metaG (SPAdes) (version 2) | ecosystem: Environmental > Aquatic > Marine > Oceanic >...
ATGCGTTCTACTTTTTCTAGCAAATTACAAGCTTGAATGTGCTTCTGCACAGCCTCTTTTCCAGCATTTTGTATTCCAAATATAGCTATCATTGAAGGTGCATACGTGTCACCCGCTAAATCTGGTATTTTAATATAGTCTCTGGTTATTTTGTCAACCAACCATGGAAGTTTTGCGGTATATACAAGCTTGTTTTTTCCAAGCCCAGAGTCCGTTATGGTGGCCGCAATTTTAGCATTCCGTAACTTTCTAAAATTAGTAATTAATATTAAATGATCTTCTTCTTTGTCTATTGATCTTATTGATGCCACAATGCCCATAAACTTCATATTTTTTCCAAGAGATTCGGTTTTTTCATAAATACTTAACAAAAATTCCATAATATTTTCTCCTTTTTTTGGAAAAAAATGCTGTGGTAAAATACCTTTCTTAATCATTTCGTTCTCAGCCAAATAAACAAGTTCCGTGATAGATTCTGCATATTTAGCACAACCCAATGAATTTTCCTTATCTGGAATGTCATCCAATAATCCAGCCAATACAATCGAATAACAATCTGAAGAATCGCTTTCGTGATGTTTTTGAAGAAACTCTAAATCCATAGATAGTTAAGAATTATATCATCTTTAATCTATAGCTTTATGTTCCAACCCCTACTGGTAGTACGTTAAAGGCGTAGTCTTCTTGAGGGAAAAGCTGGTCTCTTAGCTTCTTTAGATCTATAATAAGGTGGTTCCAAGACCAAGCTCTTAGGGGCACTAAACGGGATGTAGCGCAGTTGGTAGCGCGCGTCGTTCGGGACGGCGAGGTCGCCGGTTCAAATCCGGCCATCCCGACTAAACATTGCTGTTAAATTTATCACAACTATCTAATACATCCAAACAGTCTTCAAAGCTTACTTCCGAATTATTTTCCACTAACTATGCTAAAGGCTCTAAACCAGGTGTTACTTCTATGCCATGCTCAACCGCAGCCACTACGTTTGAAACTCGATGAAACTCTGTGCTTCTAATAGATTTTTCCTGCTCCCCCACCATAACCAATCCTTATCCTCTCTCTTCCTGAGAATACAACAACTCCACTGTCTTTGGTTCCCACTCCACCACCTCACCTTTCTTAAAAATCAACTCTCTTTCCTTCTTGGCTGTCTCAGCTGAATCAGATGCATGAATCAAATTCAACTGTTGGCTAATCGAAAAATCTCCTCTAATACTTCCAACCTCTGCCTCTCTACCATGAGTTGTGCCTACCAACTTCCTCACCACTGCTACTGCCCCTTTTCCTTCCCAAAGCATAGCTACAATCGGCGCTGACTTCATAAAGCTTTTCAGTTCATCAAAAAAATCCTTATCCTTATGATGTGCATACCACTCATCCAAAACCTCATCTGTTAAATGCATCATCTTTAAACCCACTAACTTCAGTCCTTTTCTTTCAAATCTGGAAATCATCTCACCTAACAACCCTCTTTCCAATCCGTCTGGTTTAACTAATACCACTGATTGTTGCATATATCCTCCTTGCTTCTTTCCTTCATTATACACAATTTTTAAACCAGTAGTTTTCCAAATTTATCTTTCTCTTTAAACGGCCCTACCACCGTCAAGTTTAAGCTCTTCATGTCAAAAATCTGCTTAGCTACCCGCTGAACATCCTCTAGCTTAACCTTCTCCACTCCCTTCTTTATCTCTTCCACCGTTCTCACTCTTCCTTCTAATAACAAACTCTCTCCAAACTCTCCTGCCACTGCCTGACTGTCTTCCAAGCCTAAAGCTAATCTACCTTTTAAATACTCCTTGGCCAACTTTAACTCCTTAGCTAATACTGGCTTTTCTCCTAGCTTCAGATACTCTCCTAAAGTCACCTTAATAGCCTCACCTACCTTATTCACATCACACCCCGCCTGAGTCATTAAATATCCAGTTTCAAAAAATCCATAAGTGCTAGACCGCACATAATACACCAAACCCCGCTTCTCTCTAATCTCATCCCACAACCTCGAACTAGTACTTCCACCTAAAACTGTATTTAAAACTCCCAACGAATAACGATCTTTATGAGCTCTCTCTAAACCCCTGACTCCTAGACAAAAATGCGCCTGCTGAATCTTCTTCTTAATCATCTCCACCCTAGGTTTCTCCTGCAAAAAACTCAGCTTCTTTGGCCTATCTGTATGGCTAATCTTACTCTCACCCATTCCCTTAAACACCTTATTCACCAACTTCTCTACTTCTCCATCCATGCCTCCAGCAATAGCTAGCACCATATTCTTTGGCTGATACCACTGTTTCATATAACTATAGAACTCCTCTCTTTTTAACCGCTTAATATTCTCAGCTGACCCAATTACTCTTTGACCTAAAGGGGTCGAACTATATATTTGTGATACAAAATTATCATTCACACAAACCATCGGATTATCCTCCCGCATCTTAATCTCTTCTAAAATCACTCCTCTTTCTTTTTCCAACTCCTCAGTTGGCAACAACGGTTGCCACACTGCTTGATGTAAAAACTCTAAACCTAAGTCTAAATGCTCCTTAGCCAACTTCACCCAAAAACCAGTATTCTCCTGTGAAGTATAGGCATTGTAAATTCCACCGACTGAGTCAATCACTTGATTCATTTTCATTGGACTCGGCCATTTCTTAGTGGCTTTAAACACCATATGTTCTAAGAAATGCGACATTCCATTTATCTCTTTCTCTTCATTCCGACTCCCGGCTCGCACCATTAACACTGCTGCTACTGAATCTGTTTCCATTGGTACTGTCACCAAGCTCAAACCCGTCTGTAAAACCTTACTTTTATGTTGCCATTTCATATTTGCCAGTATATCATAGTCCCACTGCCCTCATCTCTATGTCTCAGCTTAAAATTTGGCAGCTCCGCATCTTCTATCTTCTCCTTTTTCTCCTGCCTGCTAACCTAGCTAAACACTTCCCTTTACCCTCTTCTTATGTCTCCGGCATTCTGGTCGACTACCTCATCCCCGCCCTCTACCTCACCGACATTCTTATCATCTTCCTGCTCATTCTTTGGCTGATTGATAAGTATAAATCTCATCAGCAACTCACCATCTGGTCTTCCCGCCAACTTCTCAAGTCCCCTTTAATTATCTTCCTCCTCTTTCTCTTGCCTTCAGTCATTTTCTCCACCTCACTCATCCCCGCCATCTACAAATGGCTCAGATTCCTTGAGCTTATCCTTCTCACCACCTGGATTAAGCATAACCTGAATCTTAAAACTCACCTTAACACCATCACTAACTGGCTCAGCGTCTCAGTCATCTTTCAATCCCTCCTAGCTCTAGCTCAATGGCTTAAACAATCATCTATATTTGGCTACTGGTTCTTTGGCGAACAACCTTATACCTCAGCCACCCCTGGAATTGACAAAGTCACCTGGTTTTCCGGTGCCTTAAAAACCCCTCCCCTGGGCACCTTACCCCACCCTAACATCTTAGCTGGCTTTCTGGTCGCCAGCCTACCTCTAATCCTCTACCAACTCCTTAAAACTAGGCAGCCCAAACTCATCCTCCTCTACTTCACCTCCATTCTTCTGGCTACCCTGACTTTGTTCCTCACCTTTTCCTTATCAGCTTGGTTAGCCCTACTACTTATCACTCTACCCGCCATTATTCTTCTCACTCAAACCTCTTCTTCCTTTATTTCTTCCCGCCACCAGCAACTTTCTTTAGTTAAAAACCTGCCTCGTTTTGATCACTGGCAAAAAATTCTTTCCACTCATGAAAACCCACAGACGGGCATTAAGCTCCACGATCGTGGTCTCAAATCCCCGTCTGTCAAACTAGCCTTAACTTACCTCTTCAGCTTAATCATCATCCTCTCTCTTGCCACCAAACTTAGCTTCCTAGCTCCTGAAAGTTCCTTTATTCGCCGCTCCCAACTAGCCAATATTAGCAAAGATATGTTCAAATATCGACCTTTAATCGGCATTGGTCTTAACAACTTTACCTCTGTTATGGAACAATATGGCTATATCACCGCCACCACCCGCTTTCTCCAACCAGTTCACAACATCTATCTTCTTGTTTTAGCTGAAACCGGCCTGCTTGGCCTGCTTGGTTTTCTTTATCTCATCATCTTTACTCTCATTAAAGCCTTTAAAAACCACCACTTTAATCTTCTCGTCCCTTTCATCTCTCTCCTCTTTATTGGCCTGTTTGACCATTACCCTTTGACCATCCACCAAACCAGTTTACTCTTCTTTACCCTCCTGGCTTTGCTAAATTGATAACCTATAGTATAATTGAAAGTTATTATGACTAGTAAGTCTGAAACTAACTCCAATTCTCTAGGTGCAGAGCATAGGCCTAACCTTGTAAAAATAGGTATTGGCCTTCTTCTGTCCTCTAACTATCTTGCTGGCTGTGACTCTCAAGAAGGCAAACTCGACTCTCCAGAAGAGCTACTCCCTCCTAATCTCTGTCAAACAAAAGGCACTATCTGTCGGATAGAAACCGATCCAAACAATCTAGACATCGGAGAGCTTGAAGTACAATTCCAAACTCCTAAAAATTATACCTGGATTGTAGATAGTCTTAGTCGATTTCTTCTTTCTAAAAAAATTGACTTTACAAAATCCCAACTTAAAAGTAACTTTACCGACCTCACTACTCCCAAAACTTCAAGCAACAATTTATGGGAACAAGAAATCAGTACCGGCTCACGAAAATCACTTAAATATGACGTTTATAACATCCCAATTGACGGTCAAAAAGTACCGGTAATCATGATTAAAACTAAAAAAAACCACCAGGAGCCAATTGAATTAACAAAATTCCTAGAAATCATCGATCACCCTTTTAGCCAACATGTCCCTGAAACTGAAGAAGAAATTGCTAACTATCCGAAAAAATATCAAACTACCATTAATCAAATCGCCTCTCTCTACCCCGCTGAACCCCCATATACCCATTCACTCTCTCCAGAGACAATACCTACCATGGATCAAGCTATCAACACTATTAGAAACTCAAAAGACCTTGGAAAAGATCAACTTGTCATTGTCAACCACCAAGTCATATTTGATATTTTTAACGACCAAGGTGAAGTCAAAGGTGAAGTCATCGGCAGAGTTATAATCCCAGAAAAAGAGTGGAAGACAATCCAAGAAGCACTCAAAACCCCAGAAGAAAAATTCATAGAATTCATCACTGCCAATCCTTGCCTCACTGTTTCAACAGCAATTATATTTCTTGTGATCGCTGGTAAAATCGCTCACGGAATATCAAGAGAAAGTAAACGTCAGGCTGGTATACAAAGAGGTACAGACGAAGCACAAGCAGACAAAAGAGACAGACAAGCAGCCGAAAGACAAACAGCCAGCGAAAAAGCAGCCAAAGAGGAAAGCCTCAAAGAATTCAAAAGAGATCAGGAATTTAAAGAAAGATGGAAGATGACTCCATTTAGGTAAGGAAAAAAATATTATCCTCTTGATAACAACAATTAAAATCGTAAACCTCACCTACATTCTCTCCGGCGCCTCAATCCCTAAAAGATCCAACCCCTGCTTAATTATCTCTCCCACTGCCGCTGTCAACCACAACCTCAGCTCTTTATTTTCTTTAGCTTTCAAAATCCGATGCTTGTTATAAAACCCATTGTATTTTTGGGCCAAATCATACAGAAAACTCGCTACTTGATTCGGCGCCAGCTCTTTAGCTGCCTTTTCCACCACCTCATCATACTTGTACAGCGTCCTTACCAGCACTTCCTCCTCTTTACTCATCTCCCCTGCCTTTGGTAATCCCACTTCGTTATTAATCTTAGCTAACACACTCTTAGTTCGAGCATAAGTATACTGTAAATACGGCCCTGAATTACCCTCAAAACTCACCGAACTCTTAAAATCAAACACCACATCTTGACCAATCCCACTTCTCAGCAAAGCATACTTAACTGCTGCTTTACCCACCATCTCTGCTACTCTCTCTTTGTCCTTTACCTCAGACTCTTTCATTATCTCCAGCGCCTGTTGTTTAGCCTCATCCAACAACCACTCACCAATCACAATCTTGCCAGTTCTGGATGACATCTTGCCGCTTGGTAACTTCACCATCCCATGCCCAATATGAGTCGTTTTCTTCCACAACTCTGGCTTAACTCTCTTCATAGCTGCTAACACCACCTTAAAATACTCATTAATCTCCTTACCGGTTACATTAAAAGACTGATCATACTTAAACTTGTCATTTTTCATCACTGCTAATCCCAAATCCTTAGCCTCATAAGTCGGCAGCCCCTGCTTATTCACAAACACCCGAGTATGCAAACCCTCCTTTTCTCCCTCATATACCACCGCCCCCTGACTCTTAACAAACACTCCTTGCTTTAATCCTTCCTTAACCATCTTCAATCCTACCTCACCTACCTGTCTCTCAAAAAAGTAATAGTCAAACTTAGTTCCCAGTCGCTTGTATATCTCCTCAAAATACTCCAGGCTCCACTTTCTACCTACCTCATACAACTCCTTGACTGTCTCATCCAGTTCATATATCTGCTTATTCAACTCCTCCATCTCCACCTTCGCCTGCTTATCCTTTTCATAAGCCGTGGCTCCTAAGGCATAAGCCTTACCCATAAACTTCTGCTTAGCTTTTAAGCTTTTCTTTCCCAAATCAGCCAGCTTAACTCCCTCATCTGCCATCTTTTTTCTCATTCCCCAGATCGACTTAGCCACATGCATGCCTACATCACCTTGATAATTAGCTCTCTTTACCTCAGCTCCATTAGCCTCAAACAACCGGGCTAAAGACTCGCCTACAATATTAGAATACAAATGGCCAATATGAAACTCTTTAAATGGGTTAAGATCAGTAAACTCCACCATTACTTTCTTTCCCTCAAGATAACCCTTCTTTTGACCCTCTTTTAGCAATCTGCCAGCTTCTTTGATAAGAACATCAGTTTTGATTGATATATTAATAAAACCAGGCCCTTTGACCTCAATTTTTTCAGCTATTTTCTTCAGGCTTTCTTCGGCCTGCAGTTTTTCTACGATTTTTTCAGCTAATTCTCGAGGTGATTTAAACTTATCTTTTACTTTCCCAATTCCTACCATCGCTACATTACAAGCATAGTCCCCATGCTCTATTTCTGCTGGATGCTCCACTACAAACTCAGTCTTATCTAACCCTAAAGACTTAACCACTAATTCAATCACTGTCTTAATTTCTTTTCTCATACTACTCCTTAATCACTCCTGCTCTTAAAATATATTTCTTTGCTTTCTCTGTTGGCCAACCTTTTGGCAATAATTCCTTTGGTAAAAACGGATCCTTATTTAAAATTCTTAAATACTCTTGATACACCTTCTTTAAAAACTCTTCTCTTTTCGCCTGATCTCGTATCCCAAATCTAGTGCTTAATCTATCAATTATCTTCTCATAATCTTTAGCTAAATCCTGCAAATCCCAGACTTTTTCAGCTAAAACTTGAGGTTTACCTAAATGTTTTTGCTTTGCTTCCAACAACAACACCTTACCTATCAAACCTCTTGCTTCCAAAAAATCTACTAACGGCTTACCATGATCATGAGGTGAAATATAGGTGCTGTTTTGAAGCTTTCCAAAGCCTAGCTTAATCAGCTGCCGCCTCAATAAATCCCTAGCCTGCCTATTCTTCTCTGGAATATCAAAAATCACCATCCGCCAAAACCCATCCCAAGGCTGACTAACTATCTTTAAAGCCGGATAACACTTTATTAACTGTCGCCTGCCTGACCCAGTAATTCGAAAGTGCAAAGCCCTATCCACTAACACTCGCTGCACATAACCCTCTCGATGCATCCGATTAACCAAGTCCCGATACTTCTTCTTAGCATATCCTGGCGGTGTCCAGTTAAACAATTTACCTGATTGATAAGCTCGTGAGCCTCCACCAACCACTTTATCTACAATCTCACCACCCACTGCTAAACCCCACAATAGTCGATCACGCATTCGTAATTTCATAACTTTACAGAGATGGATCTAACTCCACGATCGTGGTCTCAAATCCACATCTGTTAAACTCAATATATCATATATTTCTTAACTCTACCACCAACTCACTCCACCCTCTCTCATCTAATCCTTTGTTAATCCAAGTAATTTGCTGATAACTTAATTCCCATGAACTATCCATTAAGAATTCATTACGAGAAATTGTCCCGTTTTCAATAAGCCTAACAACTATTTCCTCATCTATGATATGTACTCTCCGTCTCATTTCCCAACCCCTATATCTCCCCCAACCACCACTCTTTAGACATCTCTTTCTTAAAAAAGTTGTTTTTAAAGTAATAACTTCTCTTATTGCAGACCAATACCCTCTTTCAATCAATCTATCCTCAGGCGAAAGACTCGAGAAATATAAATTGAAATAACTTCCATCATCATCCAACTCTATAACAAATCCGTCTTCTTCATCTGGAAAATTAGCAAAAGCCCTTAAAACCTTTTCTGGTACATCTTTAGCAGAAACCTCCGTCTCTCCAGTCCTTCTGCTTCTTTCTGCACTCATAAAAAAGCATTGTATCAAATTTAGTCAACCTCAACCCTATAATCTCCCCTCCCCTCAGTAATAATCCTCACCATCCCATCTTTATCAGTTCTCATTATTTTAGCCCCTACCTCAGTTAATCGATCCAGCACTGTCTGAGTCGGATGACCAAACCGATTCTTTTTACTCACTGAAATCACCCCTATCTCTGGCCTAACCTGCTCTATAAATCTCTGACTACTGCTATACCGACTACCATGATGAGCTACCTTTAATAACTCCACTGGCCCTAACTCCTCCACCAACTCTCGCTCCTCTTTCTCTCCAATATCACCTGTTAAAAGAAAATCAAACTTGCCAAAACTACCTAACAACACCAACGACACTTCATTCACATCACCTTGAAAAGTCTTTTCTCCCAACACCTGAACTAATTCATCTTCACCCTTCCATGCCAACGACTCACCTCCTCTTTCCTTTGGCCACAACACCCTTAACTCCACTGCTCCTAATCTCAATCTATCACCCTTAATCAACTCCTTTACTTCCACCTGCTTCTCCTCTACCACCTGCCTCAATCTCCAAAACTCTGATGTATCATTAACCACGTTAGCTACTATCAATTTACCTACTTCATAACGCTCCACCACCTCTATTAAACCCGTCATATGATCAGCCTGCGGATGGGTCACCACCACCGCCTCTATCTTTCGATCCCAAAATCCCATATTCTTACCCAAGCAACTTAACACCGAATTATCCGGACCTCCATCCACCAACAGCTGATAACTTTTCCAACTCACTAAAACAGCATCACCTTGACCCACATCACATACCACCACCCGCAACTTGTTATCCGGTCTCTGCCACCATGCCAGAAACATTAATCCCAACATCATCACCAATCCCAAGTTCAACCGACTCCATAACCGCCGCTCACTTCTGCTTGCCATAACTCCTCCTGATTAACAAGCAAGCTAAAACTAAATAATAACCCAGCCCCCACCACCAGCTTATTCCCTCCACCTGCCAACTCATCCAACTCTGACTCCCAAACCACTCAATCACTCTCACCATCATAGTTAACGGCACATACGCCAACCAACCCATCACTTGACCTAATGGCTGCCAGATTAACCCTCCAATTCCTAATATTCCTCCTAAACCCATCACTACTGGCACCAACCACAGTATCAAACTATTAACTACTACTGCAAACACACTCAAGTTTCCAAAAGTAATTAGTAAAATTGGCCAGACTCCTATCTGAGCTGCCACTGTATCCCGCATATCTCCTCCAACCAACCAAACTCGCTTAAACACCGTTTCTAACAGAGGTCCAACAAACATCAAGCCTGATGTGGCCATAACTGACAGCTGAAAACCCACATCCCAGATAATCCTTGGTTCATATGCCACCATTCCCATCACTGCCACTATCAACAACCTTACCCCATCAGCCTTCCTACCTAGCACCTGACCAAAATAGATCAAGCTCCCCATAATCGCTGCCCGCACTATGGCTGCATCAGCACCAGCCATAACTGTATAACCTATAATTGCTAAAATTCCTAGCATCACTGCTGTCCGTCGTTTCACCCAACCAGCCAAATAGCCAATCACCACTCCAATCACCACCGTCACGTTATACCCTGACGCCACCACAATATGTAAAGTCCCTGTTCGCTGCAAAGCCTGCCAAAACTCATAAGGTAAACCCCGCTTCGCTCCTAACACAATTCCTGCCAACAAGCTCGCCTCTGGTTCAGGTAAGCTTTGATTAAACACCTTCTCCACCCGCCGTCTCAAGTTCATCAATCCCTCTTTCCAATCAAAGCCTATAAATTTTACTCTATCGGCCTCAATCACTTTTATATCCGGATACATCAAGCTAAAGACGCTATACCATCTATTTGTCTCTCTCCTCTGGAGACTGCCAAAAACCTGGACATTTTGACCATATTCATACTTAGGGTACTGTTTAACTCTCACCTCAATCCTCCCCATTTTAAACTTTTGTGAACTACCCTGTAAGATTGGTTCTGAGGATATTTTCCCCATCAGCTTAATCTCCTTATTTTCCAATCCACGAAGATTAGCCTCTGTCTGAAAACTATTAAAAAATCTCAACCAAACAACAACTAAATATATCAACCACACCCACCAATATTTCATTGGTTATAAGCCAGCTTAATAAACACTAATCTCATCCTTAATCCGCTCATACACATTACTCTTCAGTATCTTTTTAGTCTTCAACTCCTCCACCGAGCTATATGGTCGACCATTAATTATTTTTTCTGCTGTTGCCGGCCCCACACCCCATAGTTTATCCAACTCTGTTGCACTGGCTGTATTCACATTTATCTTCCTAGTCACTGCTGTTCCTGCCACTGCCCCAGTGCTTCCTCCACTTGCCACCTGATTCTCCCCCTTAAAAACAATATAAATTTTACTCCCGTCCGATACCTTTTGAGCTAGATTGATATTCTTTGAAAACCAATCCCTGTCAGCTTTTTGAGATAAACCACCAGCTGCCATTAAGGCATCATTAATTCGCCCTTCTCCGCTCAGCTTGTACAATCCCGGCTGCATCACTGCTCCGCCTACATCCACAAACACCTCGCCATTCTCACCTTCCTCACTAATTTCCATAATCTCCACTCCTCCATCACCAGCTTGATTAGCAATCATTCCCGCTGACACTATTCCCACTCCAATCAAAAAAACTCCCGCCAAACCTAAAGTGATTAAATACGGCTTATCCTGCAAAATCTTCAGTCTCTCCGCCCAACTTTTCTCTTCTTCCCGCAGCTTATACCCCACACTCCCACCTTCATCTTTTACTAACTCCATCTCATCCCCACTCATACACCTTCATTCTACGCATCCAACTTACCATCGGTCAATCTCAACTTTTTACACGCATGAAACCCCACAGATAGTAATCTAACCCCACGATCGTGGTCCCAGATCCCCCTCTGTTAAATTGCTCCTTGACACTTAGTTATTTCCCCATTACATTTAAGCTAGCCTGCTCTTAGCAGTTTTTTTATTACCATGAAACTTAAAGATTGGCTTATCCCGCAAGATAAAATCTTTTTTAAACTCCTCGAAGAACATGTTGATTTAGTTATCCAAGCCTCTACCCTCCTCCACCAATCCATTCAAAAAAACACCTTCTCTCAAAAAACCGTCACTCGTATCGAAAAGCTCGAACGCCAAGCCGATCGAGTCATCACCGACATCTTTGACCGCCTCAATGAAACCTTTATCACCCCAGTTGACCATGAAGATCTCGGCCAACTCATCATCTCTTCTGATGACCTCATCGACCTTATTCAAGCCTCTGCTCGCCGTATTCAGATCTATAAACTCAGCCACAAAACTCCTCAAATCAAAAAATTTATCACCATCATTCATACCATGCTTCAAGAATCCCAAAAACTGGTTATTAAAATCAAACAAATGAGTCAAGCTGAAATGCGTTCTCATGCCAGGAAAATTCATCAGTTAGAAAATCAAGCCGACGACCTCTTATTAAATTGTCTAAAGCAACTTACCAAAGAAAAAGACATCAAGAAACTCATTCAAAAAAAAGAAGTCTTTGATATCCTAGAAACCTTATCAGATAAAATCGAAGACTTCTGTAATCTGACTCAAAAAGTCGTCATGAAAAACCTCTGATGTGGCTCTTTATTCTCACCCTAGTTGTCACTTTCTTCTTTGCCTTTTGGAACGGCTTTACTGATGCTGCCAATGCTATCTCCACTATTATCGCCACCCGCGTCCTTAAACCAGGTCAAGCTGTTGTCTTAGCTGCTACCGGTGAGTTTCTCGGTGTCCTACTCGGCACTGCCGTCGCCGCCACTATTGGTAAAGGCATTATTGACCCCAACATCATTACCTACAAGCTTATCTTAGCTGCTCTTATCGGTGGCCTTATCTTTGATGTCGCCACCTGGTTCTGGGGCCTGCCTATCTCTGAATCTCATGTCTTAATCGGCGGTTTAATCGGCGCTGGCGCCACAGCTGTTAAAAACTGGTCAGCCGTCAACCTCAACGGTATCGTCAACAAAGTCATTATCCCAATGATCGCTTCCCCTGCTATCTCCTTTATCTTTGCCTTTCTCCTCATCGCCCTTATCATGCGCCTGTTTATCAAATTCTCCACTCCTAAAATTAATCCCTACTTTCGCTATCTTCAGTTAGTCTCCTCCTTTTTCTTCTCAGTCACCCACGGCGCTAATGATGGTCAAAAAGTCATGGGCATCTTAACCATTCTCCTAGTTCAACAAGGCTTTTTACAAGCCTTTAAGGTTCCTCTCTGGGTCATGATCAGTGTCAATGCCACCATTGCTCTTGGTACTCTGTTTGGCGGCTGGAAAATCGTCAAAACCATGGCAAAAAAAATCACCAAACTCCGACCCTATCAGGGTTTTGCTGCTGAAACCAGCGGTGCTATTGTCCTAGCTGTCTCCAGCTTCTTAGGTTTTCCTGTCAGCACCACTCATGCTATTTCTGGTTCCATCATGGGTGTTGGCGCCACCAGAGGCCGCCGCTCTGTCAGCTGGGGTATGGCCAGAAAAATTGTTTTTGCTTGGATCCTCACCATGCCTATCTCTGCTATCTTTGCCATGATCACCTACATCATCCTTGACAAGTTTATTTAACCCTCACACGCATGAAATCCCACAGACAATAATCTAGCTCCACGATCGTAGTCTCAAATCCCCCTCTGTTAATTTTACTCTGATGGTATTATCGCCAACCAATCTAATGACCACGACTCCATTTCTCTCTTCCAAGCAGAAGCATTATAATCTTCTATATATTCTTCCGGTGAAAACCTTAAAGTGCAAGTTCTTTCCCCAGATTTCTCAAACCACGGATCAAGTCGTAATAAAGCAAACCCAAGGGAACTTTTAGCTCCCTCCTCATCAACTAACCTTAATCCTAAAGCTGCCTCTTCAGGGCCGAGAATAGTCTCAACTAAAATAACCTTCTCATGACTATCAGTACGCTCTATCATCCCATCAGTAATTACCCCTGGTAAAGAATCAATCTTTTCTAAATCTGGAGGAATCTTAGCTATAAGTGGCTTTGGGCCTCTTTCCAAACCTTCTAAAGTCGTCGAAGCCTCTTTTTTAGACATTGAAACAGCCAATACTCTCAGCTGGCCAAATGCAGAATATTCTGCCCCTATTGCCCGCTTAGAACCATTAGAGTCCAAAGTAACTCCAGCCAGCTCAAGGCTCTTTAATCTAGAAGGCTCGTCTTCAACACTAAATTCTGGTAGTAATAAAACTGTCGCCTCTGCCTTATTAATACACTCAACTACCTCACCAATATCTTCTTTAACTCCAATTAATAAACTAGCATTGCCACCTTCAACCTGAATTTGTTTCCAGCTCAAACTAGACATTCCCAAAGCATCAACTATCTCCTCTGGTAATTCTGCACCCCATAGATCTTTCACCTTCCCCTGAACCCCTTCCCAATCTAAAGAAAACATTGACACCTCTCCCTGATTTATCTCTCCTAACAATCTTGTTTTTCGCTCCGCCATAAAAGCCTTCAATGCTAAGCCTATAATTTTACCACGACTCCTCTTATTTCACTACCAAATTCACCAATCGTCCCTTTACAAACACCTCTTTAACTACCTTTTTTCCCTTAACAAACTTCCCTACCCGCTCATCTTTCTTAGCCACCGCCACCATCTTTTCCTTGTCTTCCGCCTCATCCCGACCCACCTCCAACCTCCCTCGCAACTTACCATTCACCTGCACCACTACTGTCACCTTCTCCCCCTTTGCTAAAACCTCATCATATTTTGGCCAAGCCTGCTGATGCACCGAAAACTTGCCTCCCAATTTACTCCATATCTCTTCAGCCACATATGGTGCCACTGGCGCCAACATCAACATCAAACTCTCCAATGCCTCTTTATCCGCCCCCATCTCTTGTAAACCATTAACATACTCCATTAACCTAGCAATTCCCACATTATATCTCAACTTCTCCATCGCCTTAGTCACTATTTTCACCGTCTTATGCTGTAATTTCCTCAACTGTTTCTCGTTCTTTACTTTTCCCGGCTTCTCCACCAACCGCCAGACTCTCTCCAAAAACTTTTTCATGCCTATCATGCCTGTATCCTTAAAATCTCCTCCATGATCATAGGGACCAATAAACATTAGGTACATCCGTAAAGCATCTACTCCATACTTATCTATATACTCATCCGGAATCACCACATTGCCTCGGGACTTACTCATCTTGGCTCCATCTTTAATTATCAACCCATGACCATACAAAAACGGAAACGGTTCCTCAAAATCCAAATACCCCCAGTCCTTTAATGCCATTGTCACAAATCGAGAATACATCAAATGCAACACCGCATGCTCAGCCCCACCAATATATGCATCCACCGGTAGCCACTTCTTAGTCAACTCCTTATCAAACACCTGCTTTTCATTCTTCACCGACGGATATCTTAAAAAGTACCAGGCACTATCCAAAAACGTATCACTCACGTCTGTTTCCCGCCTAGCCTTTCCCCCACACTTAGAACACTTTGTCTCTAGCCAATCCTTGGACGCCTTTTCCAACGGACTCTTGCCATCCCCAGTTGGCTTATAATCCTTTACCATCGGCAACTTCACCGGCAAGTTCTCTTCCTTCTCTGGAACCCAACCACATTTCTCACACTCCATCATTGGTATTGGTGGGCCCCAATACCTCTGTCGACTAATACACCAATCACGAAGATGATAGGTTGTCTCCCATTTAGCCATATTTTTATCAATCATCCACTTAGCCATTTTTTCCTTGCCCTCACCCCATGCATCCATACCATCAAACTCACCTGAATTAACTAACTTCCCCTCCCCTTCAAAAGCAATCTCCTGATCTTTAACTTTTTTATCAATCTTTTTGTCTTGATAACTAACCACTTGAATAATATCCAATTTTTTATATTTTTTAACAAAGGCAAAATCTCTTTCATCATGAGCCGGCACACCCATTACTGCTCCAGTTCCCACATCTTTTAACACATAGTCAGCTATCCATATAGGAACCTTTTTATTATTAACGGGGTTTATCGCATAAGAACCAGTAAAGAAACCGTCTTTGTCACCAGCACCTTTCAACCTCTGTTGTTCCGTCTTAATAAGAGCCTCCTGTATCTTTTCCATGAATTTTCTTCTATTGGAAAGCGGAACATTAAAGCTTAATTCTTTAACTGCCCAATGCTCAGGCGCCAACACTAAATAAGTTGTTCCAAATACAGTTTCCCAAAACTTAGTCCAAACAGTTATTGGCTTTTTGACCCCCTCAACTTTAAAATCAATACTCAAACCCTTTGATTTACCAATCCAATTCCTCTGGGCAATCTTGATCTTTTTTGGCCAGTCAATTTTCTCTATGTTATTAAGTAACCTATCTGCATAATCCGTAATCTTAAAAAACCACTGATAAGTCTCCTTCTTCTCTGTTTCTTGCTTACATCGCTCACACACTCCCCCTTCCACCTGCTCATCTGCCAACACCGTCTTACAGCTTGGACACCAGTTCACCAATGACTTCTTCCGATACGCCAACCCCTGCTTAAACATCTGGATAAACAACCACTGAGTCCATTTATAGTATTCCGGATCATAGGTCTCCAACCGATTATCCCAGTTAAACCGATTACCAATTCGCTCTAACTGACCATAATACCGCTTCTCTGAAATCTTAGCTTGTTCAGCCGGATGTTTACCGATCTTGATGGCATAGTTCTCTGAATGAATCCCAAACCCATCCAATCCAATCGGCTCAAACACCTCATTACCCTGCATGGCTTTAAACCGGCCATATAAATCTGCCCCTGTAAAAGCATACATATTGCCTACATGAAGTCCTTCAGCTGAAGGATAAGGAAACATCATTAGATTATAAAACTTCTTCTTCGCCTTCTTCAAATCCACCTTATACACTCCACTCTCCCGCCATTTCTTGGCCCACTTTTCCTCGATTTTCTGATGATCAAAACTCATAAAACGAAAAAACTCCCTGATGGGAGTATAGCAAATTTTTCTGCCTTCCCACCAGCTTATCCCTCCTTAAGGAGTAAAAGCTCGCTGGAAAGAAGACTTAATTTAATCATTGCTGTATTTATACCACAACTCCCCATCTTTGGTCAAAACTACTACCAACCCCGCTTCTTTTCTTGTCTCTTTCTTTCTATTTCTACAATAGCCTTTTTAGCCATCATATCTGGAGAAGAATCTCTTGATTTCTCTATAGGCATAGAAACTTTTTTTAAGTAATCAAAATCTCCCAAACGAACTTCAACCATCACTCCTCCTGGAGTCATAAATACAGCTCCATCATGATTCTCTCCTCCTATCCGACTAATATGTTGCTTACTTCTTTTTTTATTAGGCGTATTAACTTGACCAACATACCCACCAAACCCCTTTTTTCCCTTAAGCTTCTCAGGTTGATCACTTCTTTCTAAAACATTCCCATCATACGTCAACCAACCTTTAAATCTTCCCACCACGTTCCTATCTCCACCCAATAATATTCTTTTCTTTCCCACTCTAATACTTTGCAAGCCCTTCACTTTTAATCCCTCTACATTAATCCAATCTCCTTCCAATCCCACTATCATCTCTCCTTGAGGCATCTCAACCGTCAATTCCCTCTCTCTGTACGTCTGCGCCGACACTCTTTTACTAGCTCTCACTAAAACTCCCATTTGTCCTTTAAACGTCACACCATTACTATCCATAAGCCTTAATATTAAATATTAATATTATTAAAAAATCTGCTCTTACAGCAGACAGCTGTTTATACCACATCACTCCCCATCTCGTCAAAATTAGTGGTAAGATGGTACTGTCCAAGTTTTCTATCAACCAACTACTCTAGACCATCTACTTAACTCTTTTCACAAACAACTAAAATGCTAAAACCACTCAAAACTTGCCAAATTAATCTGTCATAAAACATCTTAATATGTCAAATCATATCACCAATCAAAATTCAACTACTACTAAACCCTCTTTTCTTGAGAACTACCTCTGTAAATCATTTCCCCACCTTCACCAGCTTTGTTCAACTTACTTACTCTCTTTTCGTGTTTTAGCAATCACTTCTATAGCTCTGCTAATTATCTTTCCTTTTATCCCCGACTTAAATCAAAGCCCAGTTTTCCTCATATTAACCCCCCTCATTTATATACTTTTTAGCACTCTCAATCTTAGTTTGATTGTATCACCTTACCCATTAAGCATCATTCGTCATCAACCTAATCATCACTCAACCACACCTTCAATTGTCACTCACCGACCTTTATGTATAAAAATATAACAATCTATCTACTTCTCCTCTTTCTGATCTTCACCACTAAAGCTCTGGCTATAAACCCCGGTGCTTATCTTTTTCGCTTTAAAAATCCTCAAACTACCACCCAATCAGCCCAAACCCTGCCTCAAACCTCTCCAATACCACCTAGCTTCCAGTTTAAAGCTGGTTTTCCTAATATCTCCACCATCACTGACTTTAACTTCACCATCTCTAATATCTCTCTTGATTTTGCTATTCTCACCCCGGAAACCCTCATCCAAAAAACCAACACCTTATCCATCTCTGCTCCTCAAACTCACGGCTACTCCATCCTAGCTTACCAAAACCACCCTCTCCAACTCGCCTCTAACATCACCATCCCTGACTTAACTGATTCAGACGCCTACGGCTTTGGCTATAGCCTTGACCAATCTGACTCCATCCAGATTTTTGCTGATCAATCTCAAAATCAACCTCCTCAAACCATCTCCTCTTCCACTACTGCTACCCCTCTCACCTCCACCATCACCTATCAACTAAAAATTCCCTCCACCCAAGCTGCTGGAGACTATGAAAACACCATTTACTTTCTCGCCATACCCGCTTACTAACAGACGGGGATCTAGCTCCACGATCGTGGTATCCAATCCCCCTCTGTTAAAAATCATCCTGGTTATCATTTTCACCAGCCTACTTGTTCTCTTTTCAGTCTCACCCATCCATGCCCAAACCATATCTCTTTCCCTTTGGCCTCCTCTGCTTGAAGCCCAACTTCAGCCTAACCAAACCATCACTCAAATTTACCGCCTTAAAAACCAAGGTGATAATACCCTCATCACTGCTAACCTACTTCCCTTTGAACAAGCTGATAACCTTGGTCATGTCCAGCTCACCCCCCAAGGCTACCAATCAACTGCTCTCAGCTTTTTCCAACTCGACGGCCAATCTCTACCCCTCACCTTCCCTCTTCAAGCCGGTGAAGTTAAAGAACTGACTCTCACCATCACCATCCCATCTACTGCCAACCTCACCGATCACTACCTAACTCTCCTCTTCCAAGCCGACACTCAAGGCTTAATCGCTGGCTCTGGCAGCCGCACCCTAGGCGCCATTGGCTCTAATATCCTTCTCACCATCTCCTCATCCGCCGTTAAACTCAACCAACCCTCTGCTAAGATTGAAAATTTCTCCTTTGATTCTTCTAACTTCAATCTCCTCGTCAACAACACCTCTCCCAGCTTTCTCAAAGCCATTGGCCGCATTGACATCCACAACAGCTTTAACCAAACGACCACCTTGCCTCTTCGCAGCGACAACATCTTGGCTCACTCCTCCCGCCGTCTTATTCCTGAAAAGCCCTGGAACCCGCTTTTCCCTTTTGGCCACTATACTGCCACTGCTACCATTACTCCTCAAAACACCACGAACCCCATTTCTCAAACTATCTCATTCTGGATCATACCCTACAAAGCCATTCTTCTTCTCGCCCTTATCTTCCTCATATATCACCGTTCTACCCTGGCTAAATACATCAAAAAATATCAACCCCGCTTACCTAAATTCCTGCGGTTTTAGTTAATTCTACAAGCCTTAAAAACAACTCCTGCGCTTTTCCCGCTTGCCAATCCGGCAATAACAGCTTTTTTGGCAACCCTGGGTCAGTCTTCAACAACCAATAGTATCGGTCAAACACCTCCTTAAACCCACCTTTAGATTGTCGTAAAAGCACGATGTTTCTCCGCGCTAGTTTTAGCAACCGCTCAGCTACTTTGACAAACTCCGCATAGCTTGCAGCAGTTTGATCTAGTTGCCATAACTGCCTAGCCAGTTGTAAGTCATCTCCTACTATAAGCTTGCGAGATTCAATAACTTGCGCCTTATTCAGCCACTCCTTCTTGAGGAACAACTGCTTAGTCTGCTCCGACACCTTAAACGGCGTAATATACACTCCTCGAGATACCCGCCTATAACCCAAACTCTTAAGCTGCCTCTGTAATCGCCTCAACTTATCACCCACTCCCTCTACTATCACCAATCTCCAAATTCGATCCCAAACCTGTCTCTGACCTCTATAAACCGGCACCTGCTTTAACAATCTCTCTCTGCCTGCTCCAGTTAATCTAAAATATACCTTGTTATCTCTAGCAATCTTATCCACTGCTCCCTCTGAATCCAATCTGACCGCTGCATCTCTCACCGATCCCTGCTCAAACTCCGCTAACCTCAAGTACAAATACTCATATGGCTTATATTTATACCCCTCTCCCACCCTTAAAAAATCCTGTTCTGAAGCTAAAGCAAATAACAATTTTAGTTTTAAAGTTCTCATATGCAGTATTACTTAGCAACTTACATCCTCATAATACTGCATTATTTTTTAGTCTGTGTCAAGCCTGAGAAAATCTCCTATTTTCCTTCTCTCATCACCTCTCTCAAGAAATGATACATTAAGTACCAAATCGAGATATTTTAACCTATTTAAAAATTACCTATGAAAATCCTGTGAAAACACTATATATAATAAGCAGCCCCCATCAACCTTCTCAGCCTGTTATTTCTCCAAAAAAATTCCCCCCATTGTTAACTTGACTAACTACCTCTTATCATTAACTTAGCTTTAAAAATCATCAAATAATCCTGTGTAATTTTGTCTAATTACTCAAGAATCAAAAAAGGAGCCTCATATGCCCAACACCGTCACTCTCACCCCATCAATCACCTCTCTCAGCCGGCCTCACAACCTGAGAATCAATCTTTTAGCTATTTTCCGCAGTCAAGGTTTTAAACTAGCTCTTGAAACCATCACTCTTATCAGTCTGTTTACTGCTGCTTTTATCTGGTTTCTAGCTATTCCTCGCCTATAAACTCTTTTAGAACCTGGTAAGCCACGACTGTCCGGTTGCTTACCGCCTACCTGCCCTTATGCAACCAATTTTAAAACAATTCCAATCCTACCTCAAGGGTTTAAAATCTAGCTCTCTCTCCGCCAAACCCCTCTCTCCCTCCTCAGTCAAAAACTACGTTTCTGATGCTAATTTTTTTCTTACTTGGTTAGCCAACCAAAGCCAGTCAGCCAAACCCAGCCAACCAAACCAACCAAACCCAGCCAACCAAACCAACCAAACTCGTCAAGCCAATCAAGCTCATCAAGCCAACCAAACCAACCAAACTCGTCAAGCCAATCAAGCTCATCAAGCCAACC
>Ga0209976_10000700_pt1 | contig 21022 bp, 34 predicted proteins | sample SumtaG_FD_182806 | JGI IMG/M metagenome (GOLD analysis project Ga0209976, IMG submission 182806) | Deep subsurface microbial communities from Indian Ocean to uncover new lineages of life (NeLLi) - Sumatra_00157 metaG (SPAdes) (version 2) | ecosystem: Environmental > Aquatic > Marine > Oceanic >...
TTCCTTCCATTAACCAAAGTCACTCCAACTTTCTTAACCCTCTTTATTATTTCTCCTGGGGCTAGTGTTATTTCTGGTTCTTTTGTCAATGCTCCTACTGGCTTAAACTTTCCTGTTTTCTTAGTTTGAAATGCTAATAGCCTTTTTGCCTGTGATTTTGATAATGTCTTTCCTCCCTTTAATGCCTTTTCAACATCATTAAGATTTTTAGGAAATTTTGAAACTCTTACATCTTCAAAAACTAATATCTGAGGCTTGTTGGATCTAAAGGTTACATCTCCACTAAGCAAATCTAGAAGTGATGCGTCCTTTTGTTTTGTACCTAGTCTTGATGGTCTGAATCTTCCCTTGGGATCCGCAAAGAATGAACGCTCCAACAATGGCACACTTCTTTCTAGCCTTATTAATTCATTCTTCGTGATTCTTCCTTTGTCAAATTTATTCAATAATCTTTTTACAGATGGTTTTAAGTTCTCTTCTCCTGGGATTGGTTTTCTTACTATCCTTTTTGTTTTTATCAAATTAACTAATCTGTCTGCCTGTGCTGAAACCGCAGTAACTTTCTTCCCTGCAAGTCTGGCCTGCTTCCTTAATGGTTCTGCTATCTTCTTTACTGGGCCTCCAACTCTTATACTAATTGTTTTTTTTCCTGCTTGTCCGGATGGTATTGTTATTTGTTTATTTTCTATTCCTCTAAATTTAGGATTAAGTTTTGTAGCAGCTTTTCCTCCAACCTCTCCTACAACTTTAAAAGTGGATCCGCTTCCCTTCAAAAATACAATCTCTCCGGCTATCTTACCAAATGCCTCCGTAGGACTAATTTTTATAAGTTGTCCGAACTCTTCGGCTCCTCGTTTTATTGCGCCTGGAACTTTTTTTAATTGTGATGGATTTTTAGCTACATCCCTTAACGTCTTTGGTAATGTTACAAGAGCCACAGTTCCTTTTACTACTGTTGTTCCTACCGTTAATCCTAATAGCGCTAATTCGTTTTTTATAACCTTTTGTTTTGTTCTTATACTCTTGGTAGATCTAACTTTTTGTAAATCTTCTAATTTTTTTATACTCCTAGAAATGAATCCTGTTGGTCTTGAGATAGGTTGAACTTCTCCCACCATTATCTTTCTTTTGCTTTGTTTAGCTATAGATGATATTCTGGACTGTTTTGCCCTACCTATTGATATTGCTACCGCTCTTTGTTTTGATGTTTTGGCAGCGGCGACCTTTTGAGCGGTTACCTTTGAGGCTGCTTTTTTGTCTGCTGATGCTTTTTCTGCTACGGCCCTTGCGGCTGCGGTTTTTGCGGCTGCGGTTTTTGCGGCTGCTGCTGAGGATTTTCTTTTTTGTTCTGCCTCGAGAGTTGCACGAGTTGGGCCTGCCGCCCTCCGCCCCCCTCCTCTACTTGGAGGTCTTACTGGGCCAATGAATTTTTTTGGAGGCCTTACTGGGCCAATGAATTTCTTTTTAGGTCTTACTGGGCCAATGAATTTCTTTTTAGGTCTTACTGGGCCAAATACCATTTAGAATAAATATTCCCTCATAACTATTCCATGAATTTATACTTTAAATAATTAACTGAAACACTCCATCATCTCAATATCTAGAACAATGTTATATTCCTCATCATAATCTCTTAATTGTTCTAGAAGAATATTGATTACTTCGTTTCCCTGATTAACCATTTCGCACCATTCAAAGTTATTTTTATTATTAAAATCTTCCCATTGACTATCATTATTTCCTAAGACAAAGAATAGAGATACATTAAGAAGAATAGATATAATTAATGCTATCAATAAATTTCTTTTTAACTTTTCGTTTTCCATTATTATAAGGGGGAGGTTTTAAGGTTGATGTCCTGGATTGTTTGAGTTATGTGGAACCACACAAAACAAACGTCTTACCTCCAACCAGTAGGAGATTCATCAATTAATCCCTACCTCGTTTACAATAACCCAACCTTTATAAGTTTTACTTCTCTTGTTATTATATGCCAAAGAAAGACGGAGAAGATTATGTTGTTTCTGAGAGTGGAAATTGGAATATTGCGGATCAATACACTAAGAATAAAATCATGCGGCCCCTTAACCGGTGCGACTATTACGAGGATATAGCATATTTTGGTTATGAATCTATAGCGGAAGAACTTGGTAATTATCAATCTCCTCCTAACGACCTTGTTAAAATAAAAGCCATGAAGAGGCTTATTATGGAATTGATTAGGGTTATTGATAATGCTAAATTTGCTCTGAAAAAAGGAAAAACTAGAAAGACGGCTTTAGAATATAAGGCTAATCTAAAAAAATTACATAAGGCTCTTCCTAATATTGTTCGTATATCTAAAAATAGAGTAGAAGGAACCTCAGTAGTAACCATAAGTAACCTTGCTTTATTTGAGGAGATCCTTAGTAAAATATCTGAAATCAAATCTAAGATTAACGAACCCCTAAATGCTAATCACCTTATCTTTGTAGATAAAGAAGAGTTCGATCCTAGGAAATTTAAGGAAACTAAAAAGGATAGAATGATAAATCAGGGTTAAAATGAGTTCTAGTAAAGTTATGTGGAGCATTAAGGAACTTTGCGAAGTCCTGAGAAAAAGGCAACTTAATAAGTTTGATGTTAATATGGGTGTTTCTGGTCGTCGTGGTGATGGGAAGAGTACTTTTTTGTTTAAAGTTTTCAACTCCTTTAAGGATAATGGTTTTGATATTCAGAACCACATGGAATATTCTCAGAAGGCAGTTACAAGTCTTCTAGCAAATCAACGCTTCGGATTTTGTTGGGATGATGAGGCTATTAACTCCGGATATAAAAGAGATTTTCAGGGTGCCGGACAAAAGACACTTATTAAGGTTGTTACAAATTACCGGGATAATTATAATATCTATGCTTCCGCTCTTCCTTTCTTTTATAGTCTTGATAAGGATTTGCGGGAACTTATTTTTATTCATATTCATATCATAGAGAGAGGTATTGCTGTTATTCTACTTCCCCTTGATAATCAAATTCACGCTTCGGATCCTTGGGACACTAAAGCAAATATCAAAATAGAAGAGAGGGAGGCTAAGAGAATAAAGCGAAATCCGGACCTTCCTTTTAGGTATCATAAGTTTACTACTTTTGCCGGATATATTCGTTTTGGATCTATGACTGAAAAACAAGAGAAGAAATATAAGGAGATTAAGTCTAGGAAGAGGAGTAAGAATTTCGGCCTTGAGAACGAATCTGAAAAACTGGATTTTAAGCAAAGATGTTTTAAGCTGTTGATTGATGGAAAGCTGAGTAATGATGGATTGCTTCAATCCTGCCTAGTGGAGGGCCGTAAGTATACCTCCATGCTCGCCGAACTTAACCGTATGCTTAAGAATAATGGCGAAACTAGAACAGCCAAAGATTTCTTCCAAACAACAGACATAAAGGGTATCAATAATAAACTTAAGGGTGCAATAAGTAACTTAGTTCCTTCTCCTCACGCTTAAATTCGTCTAATCTGTATTAGACGTTAAGTTTAAAAAGAATGTAGCCTACTTTTTTATAAAGAGGCGGGGGATAGGTTTTGAATGTGCCTATCTCTCCCCTTCTTACTGGTCTTCGGACTGGGGTGTGGGCTACTGCTACTGTAGTTGATGAGGGGAAACCCACCCACGCTTTATGATTAACATGGTAAGCATACACGGATATAACAAAGAAAAGAAAGACAAGGGCTTCTCTGATGTTTATCTCCTATCTTTTTTCTTCGCTGTTGTAGCTATGTTTGTTTTTGTTGGCTTGTTATATGGTACGATATTTCTCTTTAGATTTGCGGTTGATAATTGGGTGTGGGTTTTGGTTGGTGTTGTGGTTGTTTTTTTTGTGTTTAAGTTTATTCTAAGTGGGAGTAAACATGAGTAAGAACTATGAGGCACAACTGCTCGAACTAATAAATGGCCTGGATGAAATAAACAAAATCATTCATAACCCCAAAACAAAAATCTCTTATTCTCAGGCCGTCCAATCTAGGCACATACAAGAGGCTAGGATTCAGTTCTTCAAACTAGGTTATAAGTGTCGGGACAAAGAAGTAAAAGAACAGAGGCAACTATGAAAGTCCCTCTAGATAAGTTTGAGAACTGGCTAGTGAATAAGAACCTTAAGCCTAGGACTGTTGAAAACTACCTCTATTATTTCAATAAATTTACTTCTCCTGTCTATGATCAGGAATCAGTATCGCGCTTCCTTGCCCTGGCCCCAAACAGAAACTCTATCTCTCGGAGTTTTCTTCTTAACTATAGAAAATTTCTCATTGTTAATTCTGATGAGTTGGGTATTTCTCCGGAGTTAAAGATTAAGATTAGTGAGGTTGAGTTGCCTGGACTTAGTGGGCGGGCCAAACAACGAGTTATTAGGCCTATCCCTCACGAAAAAATATTCCTAATTGAGACGTTTCTTGAGACTGAGAAGGAAAAACTACAACTACTCCTAAGTTATTTCTGTGGGTTGAGGCTTGGGGAGTTGCTTAAAATTATGATTGTCTCGTTTGATTGGGAGAAGTGGAAGTTGAATCCTGAGGATATGGGTGAGTGTCTGGTTTTGGGTAAGGGTGATAAGGAGGGAGTGGCGTTTGTTCCGGCGGAGGTTATGGTTAGGGTTGCGTCTTTCATTCACAATCAGGACTTTCCTTCTGTACAATCTCACCTATTCAGAGAGCCTAATAAGGAATACAATTTTAACAATCTTGCTAGACAATGGCAACTAAGGCTCTCTAAGGCTGCTGTTGCTGCGAGTATTACTCTACCAGATGGGAAAGGCGGGTTTGTTAAAGAAACTGTGGTACATCCTCACCGGTTGAGGCATAGTTACGCTAGTTATCTTAAGAATGAAATGGGGCTTGATATAATAGAGATTCAGGAACTACTTAGGCACTCTGATATTTCTAGTACTCAGATTTATACGCATATTGAAAAAGAGGGATTGAAGAAGAAGTTGTCGGGGCTTGGTCGATAGAAAAAGTGAGAGTTATTGGTTCGGGTAATTTTGGAATGTTTTTTTGGTGATTTGTATTAAGTGACTGATCCCCTCCAATCTCTATCTCCACTCTTTCGTCGAAACTACGACAACGTAGGCAGAACCACGCATAAAATAAGCCCCTTACTCTCATCCTCATACTCAGATTACAGTCCGGGCATGATGGGTTTTTTGACATTTCCATACCTAGAAGTAGGGTTTTGAAGTTTAAAAGTTATTCGGTTAAGCGATTTCCTTATTACCCTGTATATTTAATCTTTCTCATCTGTACAGGGTAAGAGTTCTTTGATCGCTTGTTGTCCACAACTTATTCCGTCAAATGGACTAAAAATATTTAGGTCTTCATCTTCTAAAAAACCTTCTGGCAAATTGCTTAGGATATGTTTTATTACCTCAACTGTCCATCCATTTCCTAACGCCCGGTACCTTTGGCTATTACTTACTCCCTCCGTATAATTATCTGGTAGGGTTTGTAGCCTTTCACACTCTACAACAGAATATCTCCTTGTAGCTATCGGAGTATGGATTATATCCATATCTGAATGATTACCTCCACTATGCGCGCCGCCTGTCAAACACGCCGCCTTTTCTATTCCTATCTTTAATTTCCCGGTTTTTGTTATTCTCTGAAATGGGCTGTCCCATTCTTGTTTTGATCCGAATGGAGAACTCCTACCACCAACTCTAATACATTTAGATTTTTCACGAATCCTAATCCCTATCGGGCAATCTGGTAAATCTTGTAATATGTTTTTTAGATAAATCTCTTTATCTTCTGGCTGTTCTAATCCTGGGATATTTGTCCAGTAAAGCCTTTTTCTATTTTGTGCTGATAGAAGATTGGAATTTATTAATATTGGTTTAACTCCTAATTTTTCCGATATTATATCCTGAAATTCTTGTTTCATCTTTACATTCTCTAGTAAGAAATATTTTGGCTTACATTCTTCTATTAATCTAACATACTCAAATAAAAGAATACTCCTTGGATCTTTAAAATTAAGATGTTTTCCCGCGAAAGAGAATCCTTGGCATGGACTACCACCCATAAACAAATCTATTCTGGGTAAATCCTTGCCTTTAATCTTTTGAATATCTCCTAACTGAATTGTGTTTGGATGATTCTTCTGTGTAATTTTGATAGCATATTTATCTATCTCGCTTGCGTAATATTTCATCCTTTAACATCCGACTTTAAAATAAGTGTCGCGCCATCTAGTCCTTTTGGTACATCCACATTAAATCCTATTAGTGCTGATGGGAATCTTGATCCCTTTCCTGCTTTACCCTCATAAGATATTCTTCCTTTTGGAATAAAAACCCATGTAGCATTTTTTAGAATTATATCTTGCCATAATGCAGTTTCTAAATTATCACAACGATAGATAGCAACTCCGTTAGTAACAGTTTTAAAAAAATGCTTAAACATTTCTGCGGCTTTACTAAATGGCGGGTTCATCCAAGATCCAACTGGTTTTACACTTTGCACCTTATTTATAAAATCATCTGACCAAAATGTGCATTTTGTATTTTCTTGTGTTGCACAACAATCAAAGCTAAAATTATACTGTCTTGTTAATTTATCAAATAACCACTGGGGCGTATGCCAATCGTCCCTTTCTTCTACGTTACCGGTTCCGTCATTACCTTTCATTATACAACTTAGCCATCCCAATCTTTCTAAAATTTATTTGTTTAGCGCCTTCAAGTCTAGCTAGGGCAGTCCTAACAGCAGAACGGGAGAGTTGGGAGATCTCTGTTAGTTCTGTTATGGTCCTGCCCTCGCTAGATTTTCTCAAGATCCGTAGGACCTTTTTCTCGGGAGAATTTGATTTGTCTTGGTCTTCCATTAATCCTTAACCTCCAACCCTATATCTACCTTATGGCCCCGGAAGATTCGGCCTAGTCCCATTTGAAAAATCTCGTATCTTGTGAATTTTACAATAACTCTCTCTCCGTCCATTTCTTCTATCATTTTGATTTCTTTTGGGATTTATTTTTTTTAGATTGTGAATTTATAAGTTTCTCAATCATTATATCAGTATGGGAGGCATATAAGGCCAATGCAATTAATATTATTAATCCTGATATTATTCCAAACATTCCAAACGCTCTCGGAAAAATTAATATAGAACCAATTATTCCTCCCATTAATATTTTTATTCCATTAGTTGCCATTTTATTCTAAAGCCTCCAAAACTTCCGCCCTTGTCTGAGCCTTGCCGCCTGTTGGTTTTTGCATCGTTACGTTGCACTTGTTGCACTTTACTATTGTAGATGCTGTTTCGTTTACTATCTGCTTATGTTTGCAGTTTTTACATTTGACTTTTAGAAAAACCATTGGAATAAAATACCTCCAAAAAATCCTACAAACTCTAACAAAAATACACACGTTAAAATCATTTGAACCGCTGCGGTTAAACCAGAATCATAATCTTCTACATCCCAAGAGAAACCCTTTTCAACAATAATTAACATTACAAATAATAAAACACCAAATAATATTTCTAATATTGATGCAATCTTAAAAACAACTATACTAATTTCTGGTATCATCTGCTCCTCCATATAATAATTAATAATATTGTTCCGCATAGAATAGCTAGGCTAACCGGGTTCTCTATGAGAAATATTACTACAACCAATCCCATAATAACCACAATAAAGAGAAGTATAAAATCTAACATACTGTCTAAGAATCTAGAAAATCTAATCCAAAAGCTAGGTTTATAATTTTTTCTAAGAGTTCTAACCATTGCCTTAATAGCTAAGTTCTCATATTCCATATCGGATTCTCTTCTCCTTTCTTTTTCTGATTTTTTCTTTACCATATTATTTTTTTCCTTTTGTTAATAGTAAAACTATTTTTTTGTTTATTTCTTTTGAAGATTGAGATCCAGTATCTTCTTTCCAAGTCCATTCTATCCTACCTTGTGAATCTACATAACAGTTATCTATTAAAAATTGTGTTAGGTCTTTTTTGGTTATCATGGTTTTATCTCCGTTATTTTTAGAAATTGTTTTTTACAAGGATCACAAAGTTCTACACTTTCAAATATTCTCTTTATTTCTTCTTGGATGCTTTCTTTTGTTTGCTCGAATAATTCTATAATCCCATCTTCAATCGTTCTACAAGTAACATAGTCCATAGTTTTCCCATTCAATTCTGAGAATAACTCTGTTAGTGCTTTTTTAAAATCTTCTTTATTACTCATCTTCTCGCCCTCCACTCTTCTATCTTAGACTTAACTTTATTAAATATCCTAACTGTGTAAAATTCTTTTCCTTCTTTACGCTCGTTTAGTTCTACTAAGAAGTAAACCATTAATGGAAAGGTTATCATCCCATACTCAACGAAGAAGTTTAAGGATGAGTTTATTCCGTCTATCAGGAAGTTTAGGATGCTTAGAGGATTCATCTTCTCGCCCTCCACGCCGCTTCTAAGCAGCCCTTAATAATTTCTCTTTCCCCAGGCGCGTAACCTTTCATAATTTGGAAGTTTGATTCTGGTTGTATTCTTGGAATTTGATTACTCATGTTTCACCTCTTCTTTAAAGTCTTGTCTTCTAAATGATAGTCCAGTAACCTTACTCCCTATTCTGTTCTTTGCGTAGGTATTTTTCTTTTTCTTATGAGTGGCAGTTATCTCTATTGATATAAGTTCTTCATTTTTATTAAATAAAAATCTAACGAAACTCTCTACTCTTTTCTTTTCTTTCTTATTCATGCTTCTTAACCTCCACATAATCTCCGGCCTCGATCTCTTCCGCATCCTTTGGGATAGTAACCGTCTTCTGCTTGTTGGCCTTATTCTCTCGAACCTTTAAGATGTGTGTTTTTGTTTCTTTTATCATACTATATTTACTGTATTTATAGTTTATAAAACTTTCGGTTTTGGCTTATTTAATTCATCTAGACATATTTCCTCAGCAGTCTCAGGCTTCTTTTTCTTTGGTTTTCGGTGTCCGAATACAACGCCGCCTACCGCTTCCTTCACCTCTTTTATAAAACTTGATTGGCTCATCTTTTTTCGTTGATTGATTTTAGAAATATTAGGGTTTCTTTTTGAACCTCTAGCTGCGCTTTCTGAACTGCGGTATGTAGTTTAAGATTCTCGTTGTATTCTTTCATGGCCGGGAATACTCCCTTTAGGTTTGCTAACTCTTTCTTATTATCCCCTATCCCCTCTTTAATCTCGCTAGTGAGCGGCCACCCTTCATCATCCATATCCTTTCCCCACTCATCTACAGAATTTACCTTCTGAGGATCCTTTCCTTCAAACTCTTTTAACTTAACCTTGGCCCCAATATTATCTTTCATAGAATCATCAATCCATAAAATAGATTCTTCCCCTTTGTCCTTCACATTCATTTTTCTACCCTGGTCCAATAACCACTCCGCTAATTTGTTAAAGATTATTCCATAATGTTCCCTAAAAATTTTGATTCCGTAAATACCTTTCAAATCAAATCTTCCCTTCAAATATACAGCTAGATTATCTAAATCCTTCAACGCCCAAAATTTAGATTTTAGTGCATCTTTTGAGAAGTAGGAATTACTTGAATATATTGTAAGACTGTTTTTATTTATCCAAATAGTGAATCCCTTGTAGCATAATTTGTAAGATCCGAACCCTAGCTTTTCTAGTTTCTTTTGAGCGTATTCTTTCTTCACTCTTTCATTCTCCCATAAATTTTCTTCTTTTGGGAATAATATTGTAGAATTGTGGCCGTGGCCTCTCTTGTTTAGCTTTTTATTTATTAAGGTTCGAGTTACCTCAGGGTGTTTAAGTGAACTTCCTGTAACTTCCATTTGATATTTTCCAATCAGATTTATACAACCTAAATTTTCTAATCTTTTTAGTCTATTTGATAAGGCCGTCGGTGATAGGCTCAATAATCTCCTTAACTCACCCTTTCCTTTTCCTATTTTGATTAGATTAAGGGTTTGTTCTAAGACATCCAGATTCTTAATTTCCGCTTTACCCCTATTGTCATGTTCACATTTATTCATAAGGTAATAGTGTGAACTTCATATTTAAATGTTTCGGAAGGTGTTAATGTGAACTTCATAGGAAATAAGGGGGTGAGAGGGGGCGGTGCGGAGCATGCGGGGCGGTGCGTAGAAGTGTCTGGTACTTATTCGAGGTAGTTTTTTAAAACTATCCGGGATAATTTTCTGGTTTCTTTCTTGCTTTGATCTCCGATATAACCAACTTCAACACTTCAACTTTGATATAATCCTGCTCTCCTGAGCCATCAATCAACGCCATAACCTCAGCCTGCAAGTCTCTAATCTTAACATAATTATCCTTTCTTGGGGCCACTTTTATTCACCGCCTTATTGTTCTTTGGAGTGTTCTGTTTTGGGTTTGGAGAAGGTTTTGGTTTAGGAGAGGCCGTAGGTTGTGCCTTGCATTTTTCTAAGGCCACCTTCTTAACTCCATTCTCCTCAACAACGCTATACTTCAACTCTTCTCCGACATCAATTATCTTTCCATTCTCATTAAGTTTCTCTACTAGGAGATCCGGATTATTAATAACCCTATCTTTCTCTTTTTCTGCTCTATTGAGTTTCTTTACTAGAGATTCTCTAAAAATATAAGCCAATCCTCCCCCTAATAAGAAAGCTAATATGGCTACTACAATTACCTCCGCTCCCATTTTAAGCCGGGGTTACCCCGCTTGTCGCCGCGTTTGCACACGCAGTTTCAACAGCTTTAGCTATGGTTGAGGCTACCCCACCTATATCCTGCATCATTCCCCTCATAAAATATAGAATTAGAAGAAAACTAAAGGTCACTACTAGGATATGAGCCGCAGTTGCTATAGTGCTTTGGTATAATTGCCACCACTTAACGGACTTATCCCTATAGTTTCTTTTGATGAACTCCCTAGTGTTTTCCGCGGCCCAAAGCATATCCGTATGATCATATTCTAATCCTGCTACCTTTAGGTCTGAGGACAAACCTTTTAGGGTGAAATTAACCATCTGTTGAGTTGGCGTAAGTAACACATAAAAGAGATCCTTAGATACTCCTCTAGAGAATCTAGGTAGCCACAAATCCCTTTTCTTACAATAGAACACTCTTAGGGGCGTTCCCGGAATAACTATCTCCTCGACTTCGTCCATTCTGGACGGTTCCATACTCTCCGTTCCTGTGACTTCTTGCCACCATCCAACCTTTTTAACATCCTTATTAGTGCTACCTTTTGCCCTTAGGTGAAAGAATAATATAACAACTCCCCCAATTATGGCGAAGAGGAAGAATAATCCTACAAAGAAATATGCTTTTTCTATAATAACCGACATATTGAATCCTCCGAAAGATCCGAATATATCACTGAGTTCCATTGATAATATTTACACTTTATTCTTTATAAACTTTACTAACTCGTTTACAAGAAAAAAAAATAAGATTGGGGCCGGGTTGTCCTAAGACTTCCCGGCTAAAAAATAAAAAAAATTACGCTTTAATTAGCGTTTGTTTCTATCCGAAGTTTCCTCCGCTAGTGTTACCGGCACCTTTCTTCTTATCAACAAAGATTTTCCAGAACACTAAGAATACTCCGATTAGTAGGATTAGAATAATCGCTATAGACACAGTGTTAAGCTGTGTGCTTGCTCCATCTGTATATGTAACAACAGCAACTAAAGAGTTATTCTGAACCTCCAAACTCTCATTATATCCAGGGTCCGAAATAGTCAAACCTCCCGCGTCTGGGCCTAGAACTCCGAAGATAAACGTCATAATCATCATTCCGAAAAGAATACCTAATAGCGTAAACGCTATAGTCGCATACTCCGAAATCATATCACTAGTACTACCTGCTTTTGGCATTATTATCACCCCCTTTTTGACAAATAAATTTCATATTATCCGAAGTTTCCCCCGCTAGTGTTACGGGAACCTTTCTTCTTATCAACAAAGATTTTCCAGAATACCAAGAATACTCCGATTAGCAGGATTAGAATAATCGAGATAGACACAGTATTAAGCTGTGTACTTCCTCCCTCGGTGTATTCAACAATGGCAACTAGAGAGTTATTCTGAGATTGTGTAGCTGCAATTTTAGCATCAGTATCTTTTATGTATGTGTAAGAAAACTTAACAGAATCCCAATTTAAAACAGTAGCGTTAGTAAATCCCGCTCCGCTTACTGAGAAATTTCCTACTCCTATTGAAGAGTTATCTGTTGCGTTTACAGCAGAAATTATAACCAAACTTGTAAAGCCTATAGCTGCTGAATTATCCACAGTATAAGTCGTTGTGTTCAACCATGCGCCGGTCTCATTAATTACCGTTACTGTTATCCCACCGTCGGGGATTGTATCTGGTCCTAGAACTCCGAAGATGAATGTCATAATCATCATTCCGAAAAGAATACCTAATAGCGTAAACGCTATAGTTGCATACTCCGAAATCATATCACCAGTATTAGACTTTGACATGATTTAAATAATGTTTTTTTCTTTATATATATTTTGTAAACGACGTTTACAGCTTTCTAGTCCTTAAATATCCAAATCAACACGAAGACTACTGTGGCCGCAACCATGTATAATAAAATGTCTGATTGAATTAGTGGAACATCCTGGGTATTTTTTACCAATGTTCCTATTACTCCTATTGAGGTTGTAGCCATTGCGCTTATTCCTAGTGATGAGATCATTTCCCCCTCTCCTTTTCTATCTTCCTCTGACTTAAATAATCTCCATGCTACGATTAAGAATATTGCTCCAAACACATATAAATAAAAATAATAATTACATAATGTCGGCCAAACAAAGAAATCCGCTACTCCTTCTATTGATCCTAATTGTGTGCATGCCATTTTATCCGTATTTGTAAAATACCCATAGGGCCGCTATTACAAATATTATTAACCAAGTTATTAATAGGCTGTAAACAGTTGAGGGTATCCCTAAAACTATTAGCGGTAATTTAATTATTGTTCCGAAAAATCCGAAGACTATACTAGAGAAAGTTTTACCTACCGATACTACAGAATATAAATTTATTCCTCCTAGTCCTCTTTGTGGTTCTTCTGAGTTGAACACTCCATATTTTTCTTCTGCTGAGGCCGTACTTTCATCTATATTTTCTAGTAATGATTCTAGGCTCCTGTTGAAACTTTCTTGATTTCTCAATGGATCTATAGATTCGTTATCTGATTGAACCGTAACTATAAATATAAATAATGAAGAGATTAGTAGCGCAGCTATTAAAAATTTCCCCACTAGTTTATTAAAATCTCCCATTATCTTAAGTTTTCCTGTTTTTGTTTACTTTCCATATTCCTATACTTGTTATCACTAGCGCCCAAATTCCCGCGCTTCCTATTCCTGTTAGCGTTCCTGATGATATACCTAAGGTAACGGCCCCTATATAACTTATTGCTACCGATAGCATTACTCCATTCTTAGATTCTGCAAACATTAACATTAAAGAAAGAGCCAAAATTAACCAAATAACAAATCCTATACTACCAAGATTTGAATCATCTATTATTGTTGAATCTGCTATCCACTCTTCTCCGTCAATAGTTATAGTGGTGAATAATACTGTGTCTGTTAAGTTTAATCCTATGTTACAGGATACAGTTCCGCTAGTTGAGATTAGTGTATTACTGCAAACGCTATTATTTCCAAAAATATCTCTCCTCTCAACGCTCATTTCTACTACCTTTGTTGATCCACTTGTGGAAGTGAAGTCGAATGATACTGTGTTTAATGTTGCGTTATAAGTTGGCGGTGAATCATATAAAATCCCTACCTCGTCGTCGTAGTTGAATATTCCTGTTGTGTTACTTTGAGCGTTTAGAGGAATTGTACAGTCCCCTATTGTAAAGTCTTGACAAAATGCTATTATGTTTAGAAATGTTCCTAGAACTTGTCCCTCCTTGACTACCCTTATATTATAAACTATATCGTTCCTTACTAAATGAAGAATTGTTTGGCCGTTAGAATCTGTCTTCGGTAGTTCTACAGTTTTAAAAGTGTTTTCTGCTATGTATTGTCTTTCAATAAATATCAACGCTCCTTCTACTGGAAGAAAATCCTCTCCGTTGAATGTTAATTGGAAGTCTGTGGAATCTGAGGCGTTTAGATTAAATAGAGTTATCGATTGGGTTGTGCTTTCGTTATCTAATGAGGAATTAACTAGGTTGTAATATTCTATTGCATAACCTATTGATGTATATTTTATTATGGCATCTAAAGAATACATTATGTTTTCTGTTATGTTTTCGCTTAGGCAAATTCCTAGAGGGTTTTGTCCTTCAAAATCTCCGGATAAAGAAACTACTGTCTCTGTTCTATCTACCGATAATAAATTTACTGCTATCTCTATTGTTGTGTTGGAGAGTGTGAATTGCTCCTCTTCATCTACCATACTTAGATTTAATATTTGATTTGAAAAACTAGAACAATTATCTAAATCTATATTTCTAATTGTTTGATTGTTTGATGTTAGATTAATAACCTCTCCTCCTGTTAAGACTATCGACCAGAAAAAAGTTATGTTTGTATCTGTACTCACTTGAGGAATTATAAAATCTTCAATCTTGATCTCCGTGTTATTTCCTAATGCCGAACTCGTGCCTGCTGTTGCGGATCCGTTATAGACTAATGCCACTACCCCTATTGTCTCTCCTGGTCCTAGCTTTATTATTGCTGAGAAATCTTCGGCGGCCCCTTCTAGTGTTTCGTTGTTGAATGTTTGATTTATTTCTATTATCTGATAATCCCATGTTGTAGTCTCATTTGAAGTTAAATTAAATATATCCGTAGTGTTGAAGGTTAAAGTATTCTCTCCTAAAACATAAATAAACTCAGTTGTGTTTATGGCTGTACAGGTGTTTATTGGTAGGTAAGTTATTACCGAGTTGTAGGTAAAAGAACAATTAATTACATGCTCCGTTAAGTTTTCCCCTAGTTCTGTTAAAGTCCAGTTTAAAGTTTCATTATTTCCTATTTTTATAAATTCTATTGTTCCGACTGGTTTTGAAATATCTATTGTTATTGGAGTTACATGAACTATAAAAGAATTGTTAGCCGGTGCAAAAGAACAAGATGAAACTTCTCCGCAAGTTTCTGCGTTCCACTTATACATTCCGTCTTCTAGCGTGTTTATTAAAGTTGTATTTACTGATTCGTTTCCGCTTAGCGTGGTGAAGTTTGTGTCTATTAGTGTTCCGTTACTTCTCCAAATATATAAAGTTGCGTTTGTTAGATTAGTTTGTAATGGAATTGATGTAAAATCAAAAGTTACCGTGTTATTTAATACGTTTTCGTTATCTTCTGGTGATATTAGATCTGTGGATACTCCTACGTTTTGCTGTTCTGCCCCGGTTATAAATAATGGTGCTGTTTGATTGAAGAGTGATGTTATTTGGTCTTGGGTTAATGCTTTGTCTAATGCTAGAGGTTCGTCTACTCTTCCATTTAAAAATTGGCCTGATACATGAGATACTCTAGCCAAATATAAATCTCTTATGTTTGATACAGATCCGGAGGCTGCTGAAAGTGTATCTGGTGTTCCTGCGTTTACATATACTCTTAATTCACTTCCACTCCTTACCGCTGTTACCATATACCAGGCCCCCGTTGTTATATCTCCTGGGGATGTTACTAGATTATAATTAGTTGGTGTAAATATATTGAATCTAACGGCCCCGTCTGCATCAACTCTTAAATAATAACCCGTATTCTCGAACTTGTGAAATATAATAGGCGCGCCGGTTAAACTGTCGAAATTTACCCATGCGTTCAAAGTAAAATCACCCGCGAAGTTAAATGGGGATGATGTAAAAGTCATGTATCCAGTTGTTCCGTCAAAATCATAACTTCTATTAATATATCCGTCTGTTAAACTTACTCCCCCCACAATAGTTCCGTTATTTCCATTCACAAAATCAATAGTATTATCATCAAAAAACCATGCACTAACCGGATTATAATAAACGTCACTAGTAGATTCTGTTGTAGAGACTGCCGCGTTCCCATAATACATCTGTACAGAACTAGCCCCTAAATTATTTACTCTTATAACTGCATTTGTAGAGGCTGTGAACTTTTCTATTGTGTAATTTAATTCTATATTTTCTGTTGCGGTATCTAAAAATCTTAAATCTCCAAAGTCCGTTTTCATATCTGAATCCCAAGTTATAGAAAATAAAGCTGATATGTTTCCGGTTAGGTTACTTATATCTCTCTTGAAATTCCAATCGGTATCCCACCATGTCGCCCACTCATCTAAATCATACCCCTCATTCTCATCTACCCAATCTATCGTCCCTGTCCCTTGTTTTTCTCTTGTGACTATAGTCTCTGTTTGGTAAAGTCCTTCTTGAACTGTTTGGAAGTTGTATATTTTCCAATCGCTCCATTCTTCGTAAGTTTCTTCATAATAATTATCTTGATACTCTGAACATATCTGAGTTTGGTTCGCTGTTGTTTCATAACTTAAGCATGATTTATTATTAACTGTCCTGTCCTTTGTTTCCCACTCCCTAAAAAAATGTAATTCAGAACTTAACAAATTCTCCCTATTTTCTTTTTGGGCCTTGTCTAGATAGTTTGTTTTGTCGAATAGCTTTGTGGGTTTGAATACTTCAATCTCTTTAATATTCCACGCCGTAAAAACTGAGTATTCATTTTCTATTAACTCGATTGTCTTAACTGGCTTGTTATTGAAAAACCAAAATGTAGTATCATTGATTTCATAATATCCATACTTCCCATTCTTCCCCTCTTCGTGGAAGGCTAATTCTGAATTAGGATCGAATAGGCCCGCGCTAGAAAAATTAACTAAGAATAAACCTACTATTATAAATAAAAATATTTTCTTCATTTTAGAAAGAGGCTGTGCCTTCGTCCTCCTTGTTTTTTCTTACTTTTATGTAGGTTACCAACATTACTAAGAATCCTATCACGGGAATTATCTTTGGTAGATTTATTAAGAATGATGCTCCTTCTGATAAATTATTACTGTATATGCTTAATAATGCCGGATCTATATTTATAAATTCCATAAATCCATCACTTACTGATACTGCTATAGCCTCTGCAATTATTAAAATAAATATATCTAATAATATCCACATCCTTCCTATATTTGGTGAGAAATGCCCCACTAACATCATTAAAATAATTAATCCTAACATCACTCCCATACTTATTATTTGTGGCATTGTTGTTGAGGCTGTTATTAGTCCTATCTTTAATGTTTCATTATAAACTTCCTGAAATGATTGGGTTCCTATTTGTATGTCTAATTCAGAAATTGAATCATCCGCAAGACCTATTCCCCATGAGACTACTCCCAATATAACCATAACTACCAGGCACACAAATATCAAAACAATTAAAGTAATCATTGTTAAACCGCGTTTATTCATTGCCATGTTCTTTTACCTCCTCCTGAGTTGCGTTGATTATATCTTTTTCAATTTCTTTCCAAAGTTTATGTTTAACTATTAGGTTTGTTATTTTTTCCGAAGAGAGCCTATCCTTGTCTTTCCCATCTGTTAGCCTGGTATCTTTTATTTCTTCTATCCTCTTAAAAAAGTTGCTTCCGATTCTCGACGGGTGACTTTTGGTTTTGTTTTTTTCCATATTATTTATTACAAGTCTTTTAATAGAGCAGATCCCCCTTCTAATATTTTTTTGTTTAGTACAATATCCTTCCAAGTGTTCCATATTAATAATACTATAACCGTAAGGGAAACTCCAAATCCTAGGAAGTTTAGGAAAGTATAAGTGCTAGTGAAAAGAGTTTTTATTGGCTCGAACTGAATATAATTATTTACCATTCCTGTTAATATTGTTACAAGAACCATAAAAAGCCCATAGCTAAACCATGCGGCCATTATCTTAACATATTTAGTCTTTGTTACTCTGATTATAACTGGTCCGTCGTCGGACATATCCCCTATATTTTGGTATGGGGTTATTATCATTATGTATAATGCTAGTGCTAAAAATAATGATATGAAAATTAGAATGATTATATAAATTAGTGTCTCTCCCGTATCTGCTACGCTTCCTGTCGGTGTTATCTCTATACATAAATCTTCAAAATTAGGAGGATCCGCGCCGTTCTTATCCCCTATTGTTCCGTAAATTATTGTTCCCTCCTGAGAACTATCTGGTAATGTAAAATTAAAGTTTGTTTCGTTCTTTGTCATATCCTCATTTAGAAATACTGTTCCGTCTGGGTAAGTTATCGACGTTATATTTACATAGGAGCAAGAAGGACATTTTTGTATTAGTTGAATTTCTGTGTCTTGCTCGAATGTTTGCCAACAATCAATAGCGGAAGTAAAACTAAGTAGGAATAATCCTAATATTAAAAATATCCAATTATGTTTCATTTTTTATTTTTCTCCTCTAGCTTCGATCTTTCGTGCATCCTTCTTTCCGCCTTCTTATTTCTTTTAACCTCTGGAAGTTTTCCTCTTGCTTTCTTTCTCTTGTTGATTTTACTTTGTCTTACCATCTTAATTCGTTACTATGTGGCCCTCCGCTATTGCTTCAAATGTTATTATCTGTGAGCCTGCTTGAATCGCGTCTAGTGCATCCTGGACTAATAATTCTAAATCTTGCCCTGTTTCTAATCTTATTGTTACACCCATCTTATTCTGCCCCGCAAAAGTTATACGGGAAACAAAACCATTCTCTCCCTGTGATGGGTTAGTTGCTACTGCCGGCGTAAAATCATACATAAGATTAGCCATTTCTCTATTTGATTTTACATTAAAAATATTATTGTAGACACCGTCCCTCTTTCTCAAAACTAAACCATTCTCTAATTCTGTTAAATCTCCAAACAGAGATAAACTTATTGGATCTTCTGTTACCATTGTAAATATTACCCTCGTTACATCAAAAGAAAGTTCTACGCCTTCCGGCGCTCCCGATCCTCTAAGCCCGAAGATTTGTGTTGTAGTGCTTCCGTCTACTGCCATATTTGTTATTCCGGCATCTACAAAAGTTCCGGCTGAATAATTAAAGTCTAAAGGAGTGTCTAATGTTATTATGTTTCCAGAAACTCCTATTGCGGTAAATAAAGAAAACCTTACTGCATCGGGGTTAAATAAAGTTATATAATCTCCAACGACAAAACCACTTGCATTTGTAATATTTATAGTTCTATCATTTATAACTACTGGACTTGCTAAAGTAGTGCTATCATGTGTTTGGCTAAATTTTGCTATTATGACCGGCGTGTGTTGGTCTTGGATATTAACTGGGATTGCACCATTTGATTCTAATGGTTCTATTATTTTTACTCCCCCTGTTTCAAAGTTAAAGGCGCTAATAAAATTTAAACTAACAACTAGCAAAAAAATAATTAAGATACCATTCTTTTTCATCTTAATTATAGGTTTTCACGTTTAATAAAATTACCTATTTCCAAAGAATTTCGCTACAGGGTTTATTTTTGGCGCTTGCGTTGGTTGTTGTCCGGGTAAATTACTAAACTGGCTTATTACTCTAGATTGGTTTATTTCCATCATTGTTTTTCCTCCCAATGATCTCCGGTATGATGATTCGATTATGTGGAGTGTTGTGGTAATTATTAATCTAAATTTGGTTTTCTTAAAGTGAGTATCCATTCCTATTTTCTTATAATTACACAGAAGAAATAAAACTAAATCTTCCCCTATGTCTGCTAATATTTCGTAAATTCTTTCTGAGTTGTAGTATGATAATATTGTGTTTTTGTCTATATATTTTGTGATTATTTCCATAAGGGAGGTAACCCCAAAATCGTTAAATGTTACTAACTCCTTATCTTCTTGTGCCTTCCAAACTACATCCCCATTTTCGTCTTCCCCTTGAAAATCTCCTCTATAAAAATGCTCTAGCTTTTCCAACATTTCATCCGTAGATATTTGATGATGTAGAAAATTATCATCTTTCTTACTGTTAGCTGCTGAGTTTAGAGCATTTGAAAGTTCAACATTTCTAGCCTCTGCTTGATTTGTTCTGTTTATTAAATCATCAACATCCGCAGAATTTACGTCGTCTTGATACTCTGGTTCTTGTTCCATTTATCTTTTCCTTTTCCTCTTTGTCATGGATGCTCTAGTTCTTTTCGACTTAAAAACCTTTCTTTGTTTTGGTTTTGGGGTTGGTCTTGCTTTTGATTTTGTTCGAGTTACTTTTCTCTTAACTGGTTTTCTGGTGATTTGTTTTATTCTCTTTCTAATCCCAATTTTCCTTTTCTCCTGTCTGGTGTCTAGAAGATTCCCTCTCTTCTCAATTACTTTTCCTTTTGGTAGTGGTACTCTTTTTCCTTTAACGATTCTGTGTGTTCTGAATTTCTTTGATGTTCTCTTCGCAAATCCTTTAGGAACTTTAAGTTTTGATTTCTGAGGCTTTCCTTTTGCTTTTTTTATCCTGGATGTTCTTGCCAAAGATGTATCAACAATATGATTCCTGAGATCCTTAGCTGCTGACCTTGTTAAAGGAACCTTATTAATTTTTATTAACTTAGGCCTTTTCTGCCCCTTTCTCCTCTTAACCGGTCTTGCTAAAACATTATAGGATTGCTTTGGTTTTTTCTTTTTGGCTACTTTTCTTGTTTTCTTTTTCTTTAATCTTGGCGGTACTGCCGGGGCTACTGGAGGACGTTTTGGAACCCTAGGTATTCTTGGGGGTGCTTTGCTTGGACGTTTTGGAACCCTCGCTTTTCTTGGGGGTGCCTTGGCTGCCCTCTTCTTTGTACGTTTTGGAACTCTAGGTTTTCTTGGGGGTGCCTTGGCTGCCCTCTTCTTTGTACGTTTTGGACGTTTTGGTAATCTACCTGGAACTCTCTTAGGTAATCTTGCTCTTAGTTTAGGGCCTTTTCGTCTTCCTATTAATGGATTGAATCCACTTTCCTTTTTGATTTTCTTTCTAAGTGTTTTTAGTTCCTTTGATGTTATTTTTCCTTTTTTGGCTTTCTGCATAAGTTTTTTTGTCGATGGTTTTACTTTTACTACTTTGGCCTGTATAATCTCAACCT